>Ga0247741_1001132_pt1 | contig 14714 bp, 16 predicted proteins | sample UWRJL213509R2_FD_180945 | JGI IMG/M metagenome (GOLD analysis project Ga0247741, IMG submission 180945) | Plant litter microbial communities from Arlington Agricultural Research Station in Wisconsin, United States - UWRJ-L213-509R-2 | ecosystem: Environmental > Terrestrial > Plant litter >... | reverse complement strand
GGAATATATTTCTCACCTGAAAAGTTGCCATCCAACGGCGGCTTTTTCACCCAAACCCTTTTGTCCATGTTTTAGCTTTCTCATCTAATCTGTCTCCAGAATCATGTGACTAATGGTGTCGGCAACTCCTTCCGGCTTCGCGAACTTGTTTGATACCTTCCGACATTAAGCTGTCAAAGAACTTTGGGCAGACTCGTTACTCCTTCAAAAGTGCCTAATTAGGCCGATCAGGGCGTTCTTGACGTGCCGACCTGATCAGGCCTGAACAGACCGGTAGTTAGCCTGATCAGATATCCAAATTGTTGACTTTGTTTGTCCGCGACTGTACCCACGACCAACGCATATTCCCCAGAACTTGAAAATGCCAGCAGATCAATCGTTGGAGGATGCTGAATCGAACGAAGTGCTGACTTTGTTTCTAATCAACGAAGGCTGAAACTTATCGTTCCTAATCGCAGCATGTTCGAAAGGATCCATACCCATCAACAAAGGGGAAGGGGTCAAATCGCCAAAGCGGTGCGATCCCTCAACACTCATCGTCGACGCCAGTACCTGTGTGGGCGGTTGACCCTCTTTGCACCTTACTGCCTACCTACCAAAGCCAGTGGCCCACTGGGTCCACTTCTTCATCTTTTCCTCCACAGAACTCAGGACGGTCGTGAGCTTGCAGGTTTGATTACGCTGCTTCTGGAATGGCTGACCTTCAGATTGTGATAATAGGTACCAAGGACCAAGTGTACTCCATTCTGCTCAAGGCGTCGGTATCAGCGGTAGCGAGTTTACAACTATTCATGGACCTCAAACCACCATCTTCATCGGCAGTGAACTGTGTCGTGAGTCAAGGACAAGTACTCCCATATCAGTGGACCACTGAACCTCGAGGCTTCGTTTAATAGGGCCTAAATCCTCTAGTCCTGATCAGGATTCATACACTGTGGGTCTCTCGACAGCATCGTAGTTATAATGGACGTTCTCATACAGGAGTTAGGGCCAAAATATTGCTCGGAACACTCCCGGACGATCATCGGCAGGGAGTGGCGACTCATGGAGACATCTAAGCGCGAGTGCAAACAATCTCAATGCCCGAAGGGGTAGCGATATATACGCTCAACATCTCTTATCGAAAAAGAGAGGTTTCCCCCTCTGGATTCCTGTGCCAAAAAACACACTACCTAAGCAGTACCAACGGAAAGGTATCCACATTGGCGATGTGGGTATGATAACAGCGGCGGGCGGCTTTTCCTTTCTATTCAACATCTTTCGACCTGCGGAATATCCTCTCGGCTTTAATCCACGTACCTTACCTGAAGGATTTGCTCCTTTGGACCCTCCGTTGGATGAGTCCGACATTTGCAATTTCTTTGAGTTGAAGCCAAAGAGTCACCTCACCAGTACGTTTGTGAAGAATGGAATTAACGAAACATCCTCGTGCGTGCAGCTTCGTGTCCTTTTCTAAGCACTCGCTAACCCATCCTGCTAGAGGGCTTACGTTTTGGTCTTCGGCATCTGAGGGCGCAATTCTGGCGATGCCAGAAGGTGCTCAGAGTGAAGATGTGGAGAATATTGCTAGAATCAGGGCATATTTTGCGGATAATATTGAGAATTGGTATCGTTTCGCTAATGGTCCCCGTGGACGGGACGCTAGGAATGGTGACCTCCGTCTTGTGACTGGAACGGACAAGGCAACCTCATGGGGAGTAGCGGCGTTCAGTAATGCAACGGGACATGTGTCGCAACCAACGGAATGTCAGTTTCACCTCAAACCCACAGGAAATGGAGAACCATCTGTTTGCAAATACACTTGGGAGTACTCTGGTGTCGCAGAAGTCCAAGCGGGACCTGCTGCTGAAGAAGGTCTGCTGCTCAGAGAGGGCGATAATGAACCACCCTTGAGCGGCAAATACACCAATCAATGCCTCTTCATTCGCACCATGAACACCAAGCTCAGCAAAGAGCGCTGGACAGCTTTGTGTCAAGAGACAGGCACTCAGCACCTCGATGACATTGGTTTCAATAATGAGCAGACAGAGCGCCTCTCTTCTCGCCCATCTGAACTCGGAAATCCGTCATCTCAGCCAAGTGCCTCCGGATCTGGTGTAGACTCGACGTCCACCAGGCAACATGCCGGCCAGGAATCAGCTCCAGTAGACGATTCTATAACCGTGATAGTCTCTGACTCTTCCGGAGGTGATATGGCAATCCACAACCCTCCAACATCCATCGTGAGTGCAATGCCTGAGTCCGTTATGAACTGCAGCTTCCCCCCTGATCCTTGATATCCACGTAGACCTTTCATCCCGCCGATCGCTTGAATGCACTATTGTTAGAAAAGGTAATTATAGGTTTGTTACTGCCACAATCACTGACCAAAACTGATTTGATGTTCTCCGTAACGCCTCCAGTTTCCCTCAGCAAAGATGGTGATAACCCAAGATCCAGACTGGTACTCTTTCATTGACACGGTTGGTCATCAAGTTCACTTGGGCATTTCTACTTCGTTGGCGACGCTACTTATTCCGATATCCAGGATCCGTCTGCTCTGGATGATAATGTTTCGCTCCAGAAAGTCTTTAGCGAAAGTGACCTATTCAACGCTAACGGTCAGGAGCCTAACGTGTCGTCGTGTTTGCGCTCTGTGAACTTACGTTTCCCAAGGAGTCTTGTTTTTGGAATCCAAAATGATGCGAAAGGTGCGTGAACCTTGCATGCCGTGCTATTTTTCACTGAGCCATTTGGACAGCTTACGTATCTGAAGGATCTTGAGCACATATCCATCTGCCTTGAAGATGAGAAAGTGGACCTCAAAGAATATCTTAGTGGTGATGATCCGCTGGATGTTGTCAGAGCGGGAAAGCCCACAGCGCTGACAACACCAATTACCATACTTCCTAAAATCCTGGAGGCACTCCGATTCGATTTCGATACACCAGTGGGACGGCGAGTCTTCGTAGGAGCTGAGGATGCATTCCCAATTTATGTCTCCAAGGAAGCGGAACTTTCGCTAAGAACCACTCTGGAGGGTATCCGAGCAGATCTTGAGAGGTATGGAAAGAGGACGTTCAAGGTGGTTCACGATCGCCAAAAGGCAACGATGGGCGTGGAATTATTGCAGGATCAAGTTCGATTCCCCATCCTTGGTTCCCTAACCTCCAATTTCGGCATGCTTTCCATCCCCCATTCTGTGCCCCTTACTAGAGCACCCAAGCTTGGTCGCATTCTCGAAGCTGCGGCCCGATTCGACTGGTACCTCTATCGCGAGAGCCACGAGATAAACAAAAAGCATGTTGATGTCGAATTGACAGAACTCACGATGGGCCCAGAAGTGGATAAGACACTAGGGTGTATAGTGCGCAGGTATATTCCAAACGGTCAAAACCTGATCGAAGATGGTAATATTGTTCACTTCAATGTTGATGCCAAACCAATACGAACGTACGGAATGAAAATCGTAAATAAAACGGGGACACCGCTTTGGGTCACTACACTGTATTTCGACCACAGCAACCTGAGTATTGGTGAGTTGCCATGCACTGCGTATATCAACATGTTCTCACCTCCCATCCAGGAACCATGTTCGAGCCTCCAGCAGCTTCGGCCAACGCTACCTCTGAAGCACCTCTAAAGCCTAAAAGCAGTTTAACTGTTGGATACGGTGCAGGTGGTGTCCGGCCGCAAACGTTCGTGATGGAACATGAAATGCAGAAAGTTGAGGTTGGGACGATCAAGCTTTACTTCTCAACGGCACCGACAGATCTGCAGCCCATCCTCCAATCCTCGCCTTTCGAAGACAAGCTGGGGGACGACAAGGATAATAGGGGGGGAGGAACGGTTTCGCTATCGGTCGGACAGCCGATCGGACAGCCAGTCTGGGGCACGATAGCTATCAAGGCCGTCCTCGAAGCGGCGTAAAATTTCTCTCTTTCTTATTTCTGGTAAGAGTGTAATGCAATCACCAAGTTTCAAGAGAGCTGATTTGAAAGGTCCAACTCGATGTGGTGTGTTGCAGTTCACCCTGATGGAGATTCGGGACGATTAAGAGCAGTCGAAAGCCTTAGCACTGGCAGAACCAGGTTTTCAGTCCAATTTATCGAGTTGTCGGTGGTAAGAAATAATATGAGCAAGACCCCAGCGATATTTTAGTTACGAATTCGAGCATTTTGGGCGGTGTTTAGGGCAGGCACACTAGCCCTTCTGTGATCACATGCACACCTCAGCTATTCGCCCTTCACTGCCATCAGCCACTGCCATGGTGGATTATATCATGGTTGTCCGCTCACCCGGCTCGCTCTCGATTGTACAGTACAATTGACCTATCAGCTTGCAACCACAGGGACAAGGTCGGCAAAGACGGCTATATTCGTACCACGGCAAGCTGCAGTACGAGGGGTAAAGCTTCAGGGTAAAGTCGATCAAAGCCTGCAGCAATGTCTTGAGAGTTCTCCCTCCTTTCGTTCGGGTGGTCAACGGTTATTGATTCGTAAAATAATAATGGATTTTGCTAAGATAGCGCCAGTTACACCGCCAGAACGATACCCGACTTTTTTTGGTTCGCAGAGACCGTTTCGCGTTCGGAAGACACCTTCCCATAGGGAGCTTTGAAGTCGGATGTTTTCTAGGTAGGTAGGATGGTACTGCCAAAAGCTGAACGCGGATGGTGGCATGCTGGGAACACATGATGCGCGAGACGAGAATCGCAGAGCGAGCCGGGTTCGCGGTCTGGGACGAGCTCCATGATACATTGATGAATGTAAGGTGAAAAAACGTGAACCGTCATGCGTGGTGGCGTATTAGTTTTTCTGTGAGACGATTCAACGATCTTGACGGGCGAGAAGATATAGGCACAAGTATCTCGGGGAATACATCCGATATCGATGCTGCCGTTTGAATTTTGAAGCGGCCGACTATGAGCGTTTGTTGTCCCGCGTGTCAGAGGGAAAGCGGTGACTTTATTGGCAGCGTTGCATGGGCTCGGTAATGTTGACGAGTGGGTAGGAGTGTTCTCAAGAGATCTCTGTCAAATGGCTAGGCGTCGGCTCTGGACGTGACCTGGAAAGTGTCGGTCCGAGGTAAACCTGAGGAGTGTCGATGATGTAGTTCGGCGTCCAGTCCCGTATGTATGCGTAAGTACTCGACGCTGAGAGTGTCGTCCACGTCGTTCGAACGTCTTCGTTTGTACTCTCTCGCAGCCGCATGCGTCCGAATGATATGAAGCGTAGGCTCCAAGGATGAGTGTTTGCTGATGACCGCGTTGGGGAAGGCGGTCAGGCCATCATGTATCGTGGATTTGTGGTTGTGGCAAGTCACGTTCCGAGACAGTGGACGAGGTCTTATGCAAGTGTAGGCGATGCGGAGACCTTTGGTAGGAGAGGGTTAAGGCCGATGACATAGCACAAGAAGGCGCCGTATACGGAGTTCGGAGCTGTATGTAGGACAACTAAAAGGTTGGGTCGTCAGCGACTGGACTAGATAGAATAGGATCTGGATGTCAAACGTACTGTTTGTAGTATACCAATGCAACTCGTGGTCGTCGCTCAGGACTTTGGCTGCCCCAACCACGTCGCTTCAGATTCCTCATGTCAGATTTTGGGATAGGTCCCTTCGTCGAATATGCCGCATACAGAGACGAGATGGCTGAAGGAAACTGTAGCAAGCGTCACCGTGTGGAAGATGTTGACGAGAGAGGCTGGTGGATTGTGAGGGAGCTTGGACGGGATGGGGCGGGACTTGCACCAATATTGCCCCGCGTACCAAGATCACACTCTCCAGTGGGGCAGAGTAGAGAATGTGTTGGCCTGTGTAGGAGAGATCGAAGGTAGGATCTGGCTAGAAGAGGACAATTGTCAATCGGCTTTCGCTGTCAGAATAGGGAATGAGACCGACCTGTGCTTCAGCAAGACTTGCCTGCAGCTGCTAGGACAGAAGAGCGTCGAGAGGTATTGAGTCCTAATTCTGCGAGTCACTGGGCAATTGCGAGGAGGTCGCTTGCGCCATTCGGGCAGCACACTGTATATAAGACTGGGTAAATCATGTCAATGGGGGTTGAATCGCTGGGAAAAGGGAATGGTTGGAGGAAGCTTTGGTCCTTTGGAATTTGAAAGGTATCCGGAGAATCGGACCGGTCATGTTCCCGCGTTGGACAGAAATCAACGGGTGGCAGACCTTGTCTGCGTCTCCCAACTCTCACCAACTGCGGTCGTTTTTCATCTCTAATCGCAGCATCCATGACTCCGAAGATTTTCCCAGTCGCAGCCCTGGACTGGAAGAAGATCTAGGACGCTGTCAGTGTCATTACTGCCTGAAAGGTAATATTCACCAACCCTATTTTGAGCTCGTCTTACTCTCCATCCAGACTTTGCAACAATATGCCGAGACCTCTGAGCTTCGCTGAAAGGTTGATTCCTGGCTTATCGTGTTCTGCGTAGGTTTTTGAATTGACTTTGCCTCAAGCTTTCTCCTTGCTAACAGTGAATTTTCGCAGTTTCAAGCACGACTTGACTCGAACGCTCCCATCAGTATAGGCTATATATCCTCAGCATGGCCTTGAGCTCGATTTAGTCCACGCGATGGAATACGGCTGTCAAGGAGATTGTGGAACACTACACAACAACCTGATTCTTGACCGTGACTCCTTTTGAAGTACTTATATTTCTTCTTTTTCGTCGCGAGGTCCATTGCTTATAATCTTCAACTCTTTAGATGGCTATGGTCTACGCAGAAGGCGTAGTCTCAACTCAAATGGGATAAGCGCACTAAGTTCAGGCTCGTGTGCTCGCTCGCTCTTGTTGGTCAACGAGACGAAAATGACCAGGTCTCCGTCTTTCAGAGCACCTGGACCGGAATCGAGAGATAGGCGACCACGAGTTCCGAAGTACCATATTGCAGTGCTGGACTCGACTTTATCAAACACACGAACGCAACCACCAGCGAAACATGAACCAGGTTCTGCAAGTCGAATGACGCGAAACACCCATCCGTGACCCATGTCTTTTGTCAAAGTGCAGAAGAGGGAAGCAAGGCTTTGACGCAGAAAGTGCATCGTACGGCGTCCCAGTTGATTGTGTCGCTCTCGGTAGGTCGCAGATATGTTCAATCTATGAGGTGTTCACCAATCGACTAGAAGGCGGCGCACAAAACACGAAGACCTGCAATTAGGCACCTCCTACTTGCAGCGGAATCCAAGGGCTCCTTATTGGCACACCTTCGTTCGTTTTCTCCTTTCCCTCTAATGTCCATGTAGTTAACATATCGTCTCCAGCCAAACCGACGTCACGATTTTCGACTTGCACCTCCAGTTCCTTCGCGTCAGATCTGAACAGAGATTGTGGATCCTATCAACGACAGTTCTTTAGGCTAGCTGCGACGTGAAGCAACTCAGGTGAGTATTCGATGATCTTGCCTTCTCAAAAATCACGTTAAATTTTCGTTCTGCAGAGGTGCATAACGCAAACGGAGGCCAAGCAGTCGGTCAATATCGTTTCTTGCGGCTGGAATCCCTCGAAAAATCTTCTGCGACACGCTTGGGTTGAGATGGAGGATATCGTCAAGCAATTTATCAGACCGAGCGAGGCGTGGTGTGGCTAGGTTTCATCAAGGTGTGTCCTATCTAACTTTTGTTAGGATCGTGATCTCATGACTTTCAGCTCCTGACCATGCCTTACTCGTGACCGAGGATTCCAAACCAGTCCCGACTTCTTATAGAACCCAGGAACACGGACAAGGAACACGCCGACGCAGCGGCCGGATATATCTGTCGTTAGCTGGTCCTCGAGACTAACCTATTGCAGGTTGCATGTAGACAACACTTGGCACCACAGGAAGAGAATGTCGTCCAGGTTTAAGAAGCTCGCCCTTCGATCGTCGATAGCAGGCGTAGCGAAGATGACTCGCCATCTGTCAAGATTCAGGATGGTCCTCGAGTTTCCTCAGGATATCAATGATCGCTCATACTCGGAGGCAAAGGCGCTCGTTTTCTCGCAGTTTATTGTGAAGTTGATCTGCTTGGTCCGTTCTTGAGCGAGAAAAGCGTCACGTATGCTAGATGTGCGTATGATTGACTACTCTATGCCCGCGAGTCTAACCATTTCGATAGATGGTGGATCCACGCCGAAAGATGGACAAGGAAGATCACGAAGAGTGTTATGCTCTAACGTCGTTCCAGGTTGGCGATACAGGTACGTACACTCAGTATATCTTGAGCACTTATAACGTACTGAAATTTGAATAGGACTGAACGCCTCGAAGCACGACCAGGTATGCTGTGTTTGCAGTTCGCCCACGACATATACCCCCACTTCAGAACGGAGCGTTCGATCATGCATATGCCCTCGGGCAGCAGCGCAATTTCAATCTATCTGAGCTCAAAATCGAATGCTTTGAAACCTCGCCCTTGGAAGCGTGCAAAGAACACAATCTTCAATTCAAGGCCCGTGGAGGGAGGAATCTCTGAGCATAGATCACTATACAATCTACTACTGACACACTGAGTGAACGCTGCACGATTGTGCGAGTGTGGTGTGGCGTGGCACGGAATACAATGACGAATTGAGGTGAGAGAACACGTTTGCTATTCACTAAGAAAGTCGCTGACTTGAAAGCTTCTTAGGAATGTCTCTGACACTTAGCACCGACCATGGGACATTTATGAAAGAACACGAGGTTACCGATCCAATGGCCATATGGAGAGCAGTCGACGTCCATTTATGCTTGAGATATTGAGAAATAATTAAACATTTATTTCCTCGGGTTCTCTCCTGCTTGGGTCTTGGAGACACATCTGCGAATACAGCTTGCTCTTCCGTATAAGTAATAGGAAACAAGATTACTGACCTGTTCTCGTTTTGAAGAGGCTGTGTGCCGGAGCACCAGTAATTTCTGACTTCCGTGTGAAACTAACGTGCATGCATGCAGCGAGCGCGCCTGTCACACCGCAAGAGTAGCATCCTTTCGTTTCAACAATGACTTCAACTTCCGAAGGAAAACCAGCTGTGAAGCTCCTTGCACTAGGTGATGCCTTATATGTCGTTCTCTCGCTGATCATATCACTAATGAGTAAGTGCTGTAACAGATGGCGGTGGCATTCGCGGAATGTCCCAGCTACTTATAATCAGAGAAATCATGCACAGGAAGATGATTGATGACAATGAAGGACGGAAATTGGACGGTCGAGAGCGTCTCAACAGTCTCCCAAAGCCATGCGACTGCTTCGATCTTATTGGCGGGACTGGTACTGGCGGGTGCGTCAGGTCTTACATCTTCACGAGCGCATCACTCATAGGCTATCTATTTTATGCATTACAGGATAATTGCCTTAATGCTTGGGCGTCTTCGGATGGATGTAGACGACGCAATCAATTGGTATAATTGTCTGGCGGAAGAGGTGTTCTCTGATCAGAAGTGGCGGGGAGAGGGGAAGTTCAAAGCAAGGAAACTTGAAACACTTCTCAAATCCATGGTGGAGGATGTGACGAGCGACCCAGAATCGCCGTTGCTGGAAGAAGATGAAGCTCGAATCTGTCGAACGTGAGTCTGTCCCCAACTCTACCATGCTGTTGAATTCTGAACGTGAAGATTGGATAGTTTCGTCTGTGCTAGGAACGCCCTCAGCATGAATATTCCTGTACTCTTTAGGACATACGAGTCTCGCCAAACATCTCTCAACTGCAAGATCTGGGAAGCCGCTCGAGCGACATCTGCAGAGCCCACCTTCTTCAAGCCTATTAAACTCGGACGGAATCAGAATCAACCTTTCATTGACGGCGACCTCGGTCGGAATAATCCCAGTCAATTGGTGCTGGAAGAGGCCAAAACACTGTTCGGCGATCGTCAACTCTGCTGCTTTGTGAGCATTGGCACTGGACAGGCCGATGTCATCACCCTCCAGAGCTCCAGTGTTCTCCAGCGGCTCATACCAGCCGACATCGTTGAGGCGCTTCGAGCAATTGCCACGGACTGCGAGGCGACACATCAAGACATGGCGGGACGTTTTGCCGAATTGCCAGACGCATATTTTCGCCTGAATGTTGAGCAAGGGATGCAAGGAATACGGCTTTCCGAATGGGAGAAATTGCACACCGTGGAGGCTCATACGATGCACTATTTGAGGAGGAATGAGATGGATGAACGACTTACTGCATTGGTGAAGACTTTTGGAGTTTCAATAGGGAAAATTCCTATCGAGCAGCTAGGTATGTGATCATCTATCTACAGAAGATTAGAACTTATATTGGTGTCTTCAATTCAGTTGCTCCCAAGCCTCTGCCCACATCAGTTCAACACCTCAAAAAACCCAAGCTCTGTCCATTTCCTGTGCTGACTTTTATTGGACGAATGGACATTCTTGATCAAATGAGCAAGTACTTTGCCTCGAATTGTGGATCTCGACACATATTTGTGCTTCATGGTCTTGGGGGTTCTGGAAAGAGCCAACTTGCCTACAAATTTCTGGAGGATTCCCAAGCTAGTGGTGACAAATGGTATGTTTCATTGAACGATCAAATTATAGCTGTTCATTATTGACAATTCCATTCCTTAGCTTCTCCGACATATTCTATATTGATGCCACCAATGAACACACACTTCAAGCAGATCTGGAGGCTATTGTTCCTGGAGGTGCTGAGCAGTCTGTGGATGCAAGTCTGCAATGGCTTGCATATCAGCACAACAGAAGATGGCTTATCTTCTTTGATAATGCAGATGATCCTGGGTTAGATCTTGGGAAATTCATTCCTCGAACTGCATCTGGAAATACTCTAATCACAACACGCAACCTGGGTGTGCGCCTTCTTGCTGGTGTTAATGCTAGTGCTCAAGTTGCAGGAATGAGTAGTGATGATTCAATACAGCTGCTCCTGCGACTTTCATGTATGAAACAGAATGAAGAAAATCAGATTCTTGCAGAAGAGATTGTCAAAGTATGCACTTTTATTTTGATGATTAGAAAATAACTCATTTTCAAATTAAATAGGAACTCCATCACTTTGCTTTGGCAGTCTCTCAAGCAGGAGCTTTTATTCACCTCTCATCATCGTTGAACAAGTATCTCCAGCTCTATCAGCAGGAACGTGACAGTCTCTTGCAGAGAAGTCAAAAGGGTCAAGGACAGAATCAGTATACCTTGGCAGTATATGCCACATGGAGCCTTAGCTATGCCAAGCTTGGATTGCCTGCAAGGACCTTTCTGCAAATTAGCTCTATGCTTCATCATGAAGGGATTTCTGAAGAAATATTCAAAAGAGCAGCAAAATCAAAAAAAAAGCTAGATAATTCTAAACAACAGAATGAGGTTGTTAGAGTCTTGGAGCTACTTGGAAAAAATGGCTCAGAGTGGAACACTTTGGCCTTCCAGACCATTATATTGGAACTACAATCATATTCCTTCATTGAATTTGACCATCAAAATCATTCCTATCGAATTCATCCCCTTGTCCAACACTGGAGCTATACTACTGTCGACAAAAAGCAACACCCTCTTGAAATGTCCATAACCAACATTATTGGACTGTCTATTTCCTGGAAGTTTGATGCTGATGACTATCAGTTCCAGAGAACAATAGTGCCTCACATTGTTAGCTGCACAGCATCTCTTAAACCAGAGGAAATTGAGGTGTCAATTGCACCAAATCTTGCTTTGGTCTATAAAGAACAAGGCCAATGGAAGACTGCCAAGGCTCTTGATATGGTGGTAATGGACAGGAGAAAGCAGCTGCTAGGAGAAGACCATCCTGATACACTCATAAGCATGGGCAATCTTGCTATCACATATCAATTCCTAGGCCAATGGAAGAATGCAGAGGTTCTTGGGATGGTGGTGATGGACAAGATGAAGCAGCTGCTAGGAGAAGATCATCCTAACACACTCTGCAGTATGGGCAATCTTGCCAACACATATCGGATGATGGGCCAATGGAAGGATGTAGAGGCTCTTGAGGTGGTGGTGATAGACAAGAGAAAGCTGCTGCTAGGAGAAGACCATCCTGATACACTCATAAGCATGGGAAATCTTGCTATCACATATGGGAAGCTAGGTCAATGGAAGAATGCAAAGGCTCTTGAGGTAGTGGTGATGAACAGGAGGAAGCAGCTGCTAGGAGAAGACCATCCTGACACACTCACAAGCATGGGCAACCTTGCTAATACATATCGGAGCCTAGGCCAATGGAAGAATGCAGAGGCTCTTGAGGAGGTGGTGATGAACAAAATAAAGCAGCTGCTAAGAGAAGACCATCCTCACACACTCATGAGCATGGGAGACCTTGCTAAGACATATTGGAGCCTAGGCCAATGGAAGAATGCAAAGGCTCTTCAGGTGGTGGTGATGGACAAGAGAAAGCAGCTGCTAGGAGAAGACCATCGTCTCACACTCACAAGCATGGGGAATCTTGCTATCACATATGGGAACCTAGGCCAATGGAAGGATGCAGAGGCTCTTCAGGTGGTGGTAATAGACAAGAGAAAGCAGCTGCTAGGAGAAGACCATCCTAATACACTCATGAGTATGGGAAATCTTGCTCTCACATACCAGAACCTGGACCAATGGAAGGATGCAGAGGCTCTTGAGGTGGTGGTGATGGACAAGATGAAGCAGCTGCTAGGAGAAGACCATCCTCACACACTCATGAGCATGGGCAATCTTGCTAATACATATGGGAACCTAGGCCAATTGGAGGATGCAGAGACTCTTCAGGTGGTGGTGATGGACAGGAGAAAGCAGCTGCTAGGAGAAGACCATCCTGACACACTCACAAGCATGCAAAACCTTGCTATCACATATGGGAACCTAGGCCAATGGAAGAATGCAGAGGCTCTTGAGGTGATGGTAATGGACAAGAGAAAGCAGCTGCTAGGAGAAGACCATCCTGACACACTCACAAGCATGCAAAACCTTGCTATCACATATGGGAACCTAGGCCAATGGAAGAATGCAGAGGCTCTTGAGGTGGTGGTAATGGACAAGAGAAAGCAGCTGCTAGGAGAAGACCATCCTGACACACTCACAAGCATGGGGAATCTTGCTATCACATATGGGAACCTAGGCCAACAGAAGGATGCAGAGGCTCTTAAGGTGGTGGTAGTAGACAAGAGAAAGCAGCTGCTAGGAGAAGACCATCCTGACACACTCACAAGCATGGAGAATCTTGCTATCACATATTGGAACCTAGGCCAATGGAAGGATGCAGAGGCTCTTCAGGTGGTAGTGATGGACAAGAGGAAGCAGCTACTAGGGAATGATCATCCTGATACACTCTCTGCTATGGAGAATCTTGCAGAGACATACAGGTGTTTGGGTCATGAAGAGGATGCAGAAAAACTTGAGGCATTGGTGACGGACAAGCACAATGTGGCACTGGTATCTTAAGGAGGGCTATCAAACATGCTATGATAGAAATAGATCATCAGCAATATATCTGGCATGTTGTATGTTGATTGACATGAGTGAACATACCTCAGCAACTTGTACTGCTCAATTTGAAGTTTTGAGACACTCTTCTCTTATCCTAGTTCTTCCCAGCATCCCATGCTCTGAAACTTTTGCTAATAATGAACATTCTTGTGCCATGGTTTTGTTTAATTCGAGGAAAATTCAGACAAGAAGACAACTCACTGTCATATTCTCAAACATTCTATTTCACGGGTTGGGTTAGAACGAGTAGACCTATTGGAAAACACTGCAGCAGCTGGATAGTGAGTTATAAATTGCGAGAGAAGATAATTTTATTTACCTATCAACCCGGAATTCCAATATGAGCATGCACTTTAACCAATGCCCATGAAACCTGCATCATGGATGGTGCAGAGGCCAGCGACGATGACGAGACGTCAGCAGTGTTTCGTTATTGGGAGGTGCTAAAGCATACGAATGAACAATCGCGCCAAGTTTTGGAAGGGCACGGAGAGCGCGGAAAAGGAGACACCCAGCACAGGCTAGACTCTGAGGAGAATGTGATGCATGTTACCGCGTCGCAATGTTGTAAACGGGGCTCTTCTGAGATCACCTCAGCAAGCGACGTAATTAGGCGTTGATATCTGTACATAGTGTCGAGGTGGACGTCGTGAGGTTGGCGTTTCCAGTTGATCATTCGCTTCGACACCAGCACTAAGCTTTATGGCCATGGATGATCCCCGGCGTGGTGCAGGCTTTCTTCTGGATAGACGTGCTGCCATGGAAGAGTGAGCGTCTCATTGAATCTTCATTGTCATGCCTAGTCTGGTCACAAAGATTGAAGATTGTCCAGGTCAGATCCTATAAGGTATGCCTATCAGTCGCTCGTGGTGTCCACATCGAACAGTCATCAACAAGACTATCAAGACGTTCGAATGTCCGTTGATTTGTGACAATACAAAGTATTCGGCTCGTGCCTGGTACATACCCTACAAGCTATTTCTCCTCCCCAACATCTCGGAATACGGCGAATAGACGATCTAAGGCGCGGTGAAGTACCAACGAGCGATCATGCGAGCGACGCCGACGGACCGGTCCTCAACGTACACTCAGACGTCTTCGAATGGGTATCGGGACTGGAAAAGGTTCGAGATTGGTCGTTGGCGTCACCCAGGATGAAAGCTAGTGGAGTGGGTTGCGCCGCATTGCTGCTCTAGGATAGCAGGCCCAAGCCTCAAGTTGGCGCGATAGACAAATGATCTGGTTCTCTGGGACCTATAACGCTGATCAACGATCTTGAGCAAACAAGATGGGACAGCCACGCAGACCTCCTGTA
>Ga0247741_1001131_pt1 | contig 14715 bp, 10 predicted proteins | sample UWRJL213509R2_FD_180945 | JGI IMG/M metagenome (GOLD analysis project Ga0247741, IMG submission 180945) | Plant litter microbial communities from Arlington Agricultural Research Station in Wisconsin, United States - UWRJ-L213-509R-2 | ecosystem: Environmental > Terrestrial > Plant litter >... | reverse complement strand
GATTATATAAATGGCTTTACAAAACCAGGTAAACAATGTAGGTGGAGGAGGTAGCGGTGCAGTTGACTCGGTAAATGGTCAAACTGGAGACGTTAATCTTACTACGAATAATATTCCAGATTCCACGAATAAGAAGTATGTTACGGATGCGGAAAAGACAAAATTAGCTAATCTGAGTGGTGTAAATACTGGAGACCAAAATATGTTCTCTAGTATTGCTGTAGACGGACAACCAACAGTTACTCCAGATTCAACTACGTCTCAGTTAGAAATAGAAGGAGGCTCTAATGTAACGGTTACTACAGATAATGTACTAAAGAAAATACGTATATCTGCTACTGGAGGTGGAGGAGGAGGCGCAGTAGATTCCGTGAATGGACAGACTGGAGATGTTGACCTTGATAGCGATGATATACCCGAAGGATCTACGAATCTGTACTTTAACGATGAGAGAGCACAGGATGCAGTAGGTGCTATGGTTGATAGTACGCTGGTATATACAGACGGAGGTCCTACTTTAGGACGCGCAGCTATCAGTGGAGACATTACTATTGCTTCTGGATCTAATTCCGCAGCTATTGGAGCTGGAGTTATTGTAAATGCAGATATTAATGCTTCTGCTGCTATCGATGCTACAAAGATAGCTGATGGATCTGTAACTAATGCAGAATTTCAATACTTAGGAAGTGTTACGTCAGATATACAGACACAGTTAAATGGAAAAGTTACTGGTCCTGCTTCTGCTACCGATAATGCGATTGCACGTTTTGATGGAACTACTGGTAAGCTAGTACAAAACTCTGATGTTTCTATAGATGATGGAGGTAATCTTACTACAGCAGGAAATATACTTACTCCTGGATATGTACGCGCAGATTTATTGCAGCTACGAGATGGAGTGGATCAGTCTCACTTTATGGAGGTGGTATTGGCATCTAATCTAACAACGGATAGGCAGTTAGCCATCGTTACTGGAGATTTTGATAGAACATTAACATTTCCAGGTAACTTTACTGGTTCTGGTACATCTAGTGGAACGAACACTGGTGATCAAACAATAACTCTTACAAGCGATGTTACGGGAACTGGAACGGGTTCTTTTGCCACAACTATAGCAAACAATGCTGTTACAAATGCAAAGTTGGATGATATGGCAGCTAACACGGTGAAGGCTAGACAGGCTAATACTACGGGAGATCCGTCGGATGTTGCGCTATCGACTAATACGTTATTGGGAAGAGGTGCTGGAAACATAGTACCTATCACACTAGATTCAAATACGCTAATAATTACGGGTTCTCAATTGTCTGTTTTGCCACAGAGTGCAAGTAGTATGGTTAGACAAATAACTCAGATTGGTCATGGATTTGTTGTTGGAGATGTTATTAGGCATTCTTCTTCCGCAGGATCGTATGTAAAGGCACAAGCAGACAGTTTAGCTAATTCCGCAGCTATTGGATATGTCGCAAGTGTGGCAAATGCCAATACATTTACTATAACACTATATGGATACGTATCCGCTGGTGTGCCCGTTGCGACTGCTGGAACTGTGCTTTATTTGGACCCTACAACTGCTGGAGCACTAACATCTACAGAGCCAACGGCAATAGGACAAGTATCTAAGCCAGTTGCTGTAGTGTCTCAGTCTGGAACTGCTATGTACTTCTTGCCACAGAGAAGCGTGGTGATAACTGCAAGTACAGTAGTTAGCGTAAACCAAACAGCACACGGATTTGCTGTTGGAGACGTTATCAGAGAGACTTCTACGGCTAATACCTACACAAAAGCACAGGCTGATACGGCTGCAAATGCAGAAGTTGTTGGTATCGTAAGTACGGTGGTGAACTCAAATAGTTTTGTGTATACAACACAGGGTATATTCACATCAGGTGTGCCTGCTGCAACCGCTGGTACGGTGTTCTTCTTGTCTCCTACAACTGCTGGATTATTAACATCTACTGCTCCATCTACTGTTGGACAGATATCTAAACCGTTAGTAACAGTATTGCAGTCTGGAACGAGTGGATTGTTTAACAACCAGAGAGGTATTACCGTGTCTAGCGCTTCTGGATTCTCCGTATGGTCAATCCCAAATAGTACCGCAATCACATCACCAACATGGACAGATCAGCAGGATTACCTTCTTGCTAACAGTACAACTACATTTACGGCATACAGAGGAAGTCCTCAGCCAGAATTTGGGAGATACTTCAATACAGTTCTTGAACAAAACGCTGTATCTGGTATATGGGGTACTGCAACTGCGCTTCGTGGAATGCTCGTGCTTAGTGGAAATGCGTATGTGTTTATGGCAGACTCAGGTGGAAATCATCGTCTGTATAGGGCACCAATAGCCACTACTATCTCAAATCCTGCAAACTGGACACAGATTACGTTATCTGGCACCAACCTCACGAATACAGCTACGAAGTACCTTGTGGGATATGCGAATGGAGGCTTCTGGGTTACTGATGCCACAAACTCTGTGTACGTATTCTCTACATTGTCAGGTACTACCCTAACACAATCTAGTACGGTTTCTGTATCTGGAGCAAACTATAGCGAGAGAAGTTCCGTAAACAGCCAGGGAATCCTCATAAGTACGGCTGGAATGCCATACTATCGTTTAGCAGACTTTACGGGTAGTTTGATAGCACAAAAGACTTTAGAAGGATTCAATAACGTGGTTCCATTTACGGTTCAGGATCGGTTCTTTATCAGAGACGCTACGACAAATACGGCGTTCCGATTTGATTTAAATGTATAATAAAACTCTTCATAACTTATGGCGAACTCTTCATACTCAGCTCCTGATCCAATGCCATTTCCAATGCCACTTGCATTAGGTGGAACTGGTGTAACTACGCTAGATGCACTTAAAGCCCTTGTGCGTGAAACATTTCTAGTGTGGACTGGGCTTAGCACAACTACCGTTAACAGTGCGCTTATAACAAACCCAGAGACATCTATGTTCACAAGTGGACAAGGATACGCTGGTATACCTGCAAACTGGTTAAAGGTTGGAAGTCGTATTCAGATACAGGCTATTGGATACTTAAACACCTTACTCACTCCATCACTTAGATTTAGAACTAAGATGGGAGGTGCTACGGTATGGGATTCCAATACATTTGTACTTTCTGCTCTCTCAAATCTACTATGCGTAGTAGAGATAGAGGTGATTGTGCGTACTGTTGGAACAGGAGGTACTATACAGGTCCAGGGATGGGTACAATATGGATCTACGAGATTATCTGCAATTAACACGACAACATCTACAGTAAACACAACAGTAGATCTACCAATAGACGTTACAGTTCAATGGGGAACGCTAGCTTTAGGAAATGCGTTTACTACAACACAGAGTACTATCACTATCTTTAATATGTAGAATGGATATAAAAAATGCAAAAAGACAGGTTGTCGAGGTAAATACATTCATGGGTACTAACGTACTAGATGATCCAAATACACTTGATCCATCAGAGAGTCCATACATTATAAATATGGATATTACCAAGTCTGGTCAGATGATCTCTAGGTATGGGTATGAGAAGGTATGTGAACTAGAAGGAACTGGAGGAATGAATGGTCTTCTTCCATTTTATAGAACATATGACACTAACAAGGGTGATTACCTTGTATTTATACATAAGGGTAATATTTACAGAGTAACTAACGAGAACTTCACTCCAGTTAGTATAGGAACACATGCTGGAGATAACGTGCTAAGAGGAATTACGTACAATAACGTACTTGCTGTAGGTAATGGAACTCCTGGCACTCTTATGCAGATGTTTGATGGTAACACTATGACTGACTTTAGTGTTGACGCTCCAGTCGGACGTTACTTTGGGTCATATGCAAACTGGTTGTTTGTAACGGGTGTGGAAGGTTCCCCAAATACCGTGTATTATCCAGAGAATGAACAAATTGATACTAACTGGGAACATTTTCCAGTAAAAGAGGGAGACGGAGATGTGCTTACTGGTCTATTTGATGGACAGAACAGACTAACATTGTTTAAAGGTGATGGTACCTTTGGAGTGAATTATGGGTTTGACGATGAGTTTAATATATCCAGTCCTAGGGTGATGCCAGATATATCATATAAAGGTGGTGCTATCATTCCAGGTTCTATTCAGATGATATATGGTTACTTTTATTTCTTATCTAGGCATGGTTTTCAGATATTTGGACCGTCTAGCGAGAGTTTGAGTGCCGACCTGCCATTACCACTATCATTGAAGATAACACCTCTTATACGCCAAATAAACATCAAATTTGGGGATCGTGGAAGCAGTGCATTCTTTGATGAGAAGTATTTAGCAGCATGTCCAGTTGGACCACAGGCAAGTACAAGTAATTATATATTCGTGTATAATGAGAGTGTAAAAAGAAGATTCGGGAAAGATAACTTTACTGTATACAAGGATATACCAGTAGATCAGTTTGCTATCTTCCGAAACATGGAAAAGAAAGACGAATTGTACTTTACTTGCAATTATGCTCCGATACTATATAAGTTTAACCAAGGATTCAGTGATGATGGCTATGGTTACGAAAGAACATGGAGAAGCAAGACATTCCAATTTGGAGAGAGAACTACGTGGGAGTATCTGGACCTATACGGATACAAAACACTTGGCAGCACTATCTATCTAACGGTAAATGCAGACGGTAGTGAGAGTGAAGCAGAGGAGATAACAGATGAGAATCTAATAACGGAGGAGAATGGCGGAGGATATATAGGAGATAACTACATAGGAAATGAATATATAGGTGATGGATACTTCTCAGATAATCCTACCCCATTATATAGATGGAGAAAAAGATACAGGTTTACTCCGAATACAAAACAATCGTATAATATGTACTTCCAGCTCAGTAATAATGCTGTAGGTGAAGGATGGGGTTTATCTAGTTATAAGCTCGTGTATATACCAGAAGCAGATGATCCAGCTCATAAAACAACAGACTAATTATGTTAAAAACAACAATGCAAGTAACTGAAACAAATCTACGTTTCAGGTTAGAAGAAGGAATAACGGAAGCGGAAACTACTATACTTGGTAGATGGTACGATGCTGTTACTAACTTACCTAGAGTGCCAGATGCTAATACTAAATTAATAGTACTAGAAAAAGGAGATGGGGCCATACCTAGTGCTCAGTATGAGATAATATTGCTAGGTTCTGCTACGGAAGAAGATGGACTATATACATACACAGGCAGCACTAGAGGACTCGATTTTAAAGGATATGAGTTTATAGGTAATCCATCTAGAGCAAAAGTACACCGAGGAGGAGTTATAGGAGGAACGGTAGACGTACACTTCTTGTTCAATACAATCATTGCTACGCTCAGAGGTAACGGTGAAGCCTGGACTATAGTACGTGTTCCAACTCTCGCTGATAGAGATGCGGACATTACTCCTGTAGATGGTATGTTCTGTTACGTAGAAGCTACGGACGTAATCTACATACGGATTGATGGAAAGTGGAAGGTGTCACCATGTCCTGTGTTTGCGACAACTGCTGCTAGAGATACTGCTATTCCGACACCAACGAATGGAGAAAGTTGTTATGTGTCTGACGATGGAGTATTCTATGATTTCACTGCTGGGTCATGGCTAACGAGAGGAACGTCTACGACACCTAATGGTTCAGAAACTGTAGCTGGAAAATGGGAAGGTGCTACGCTTTCAGAACAAAGAGATAAACAAGAATCTGGAGGATCTGGACCTCTAGTATTACAACCTAAGTATACAACATATGATCCGTATAGATACGTACCTGCGTTTCTGGTAGGTTCAAATACGGCTAATGATGATTACGATCAGTGGAATAACATTACAAACGGGTCATTCCGTATTGTATTGGATGGTGTAGCTATCAATGTGGGTCCTATAGATTTCTCCTCAGCAACAAGCATGGCTCTCGTTGCGAGTATAATTGAAACTGGGATACGAGCAGTTACTGGAGAAAACGAGACTGTAATATGGGATACAGATAAGTTTATTATTAGTTCTGCTGATACTACTCCTACGAGCATGATTAGTACGACAACTACTTCTACAGGAGTGGTTGGAACTGATATATCAGGAGCTGGAGTAGATCCGTGGATGGCATGTAATGTAGGAACTGTAACTGCGAAGACAATTAACAGAGCTGCGCATTTCGGGTATAATCTACTCATCGGTACTGACGGGTATATAAACCCAATATGGATTGATGGGAATACAGAGTCCGCAGTCGCTGGTGAATCTATCTTGGCTGGTAAGTTTGTGCGACTTGCATCTGATGGTAAACTGTATATAGCTAATAATACAAGCATAGCGAATGCTCAGGTTGTTGGATGGGCTATATCTAGTGCTGCATCTGGAGATATTATCAAATTCAAGAAAGAAGGTATATACACATACGGTAGTACGCTTACTGTTGGAAGACCATATTTCCTAGATAACGCTGGAGGGTATACACTATATGTACAGGAAGATAACGCATCAGTTGTTCCTGTCTCCCTAGGAGTCTCTCTCAGTGCTACCAATATATTGGTTAGTATCAATCGTAGACAGAGGGTCTTAAAATCCTTTACAACTGTGAGTGCTGCTGGTACTCCTACGCAGGTAGTAGTAACTGTAGGATTCCCTATCCATTCCGTAGAAGTACATGGAGTAGGTGCTCAAATAGGAGGTACAAATAGAGTTGCTCCTATGTACGGAAAATATGACGTAACATCTAGTACATATAAATGTATTTATGTAGATACGTCTACAAGCTTGAATGGCACAACTACGTCCGCAGTGATGTATGCACAGAATGCAGGTGTTTCTACTTCTACGGTTCCATCTGTGAACGGAAGCAATAATTTGGTACTCGATACGGCGACATCAGGAGGTTCTGGTCAGATTGATGCCCTACTTACTATTTATGAACTTATATAATGGCAGAAGCAATACCTAATCAAAGCGTGGCTTTGGAAGGACAAGTGAATGAAAACGTAGGTAGTAATGCAGGAGTTACTGCTACGAATAATAACGCAAGTGCTGTTGCAAATACAGCATCATCTCCTGACGCATCCACTGGTGTTGTAGAATCTGCTCAAATAGCTGATGTGCCTAAGAATCTTGGATATACTAACCAGGATGCCAATAAGCTCAGTATAAACACAAGATCTGCTGAGTTAAACAATAGAGTGAACCAGCTTGAACAAAGTGGAGATATAGCTGGGGCAATGAATGCTGCTAGAGAAAGAAATGAATATATGGCAGCGAATGGTTTAGCATATGATGCAAAAAACGCTTCTAATGCCCCTCAGAACGTTCCTAACAACGCAGGTGGTGTAGGACAGCCTGGAGGTAATCAGAACGCACCAGGAGGCAATACAACGCCAAATTCACAGATTGACGTACCAAAGTCTACGGGAATGAATCTTCCTATGGATGGAAGTGCTGCTTCGGCTAACTTAGCGCAAGAAGAAGCGTCTAAAGCAACATCGGATGCTCTTATGGGTATAGCAAATAAACTCGATGCCTTTACGGAGAAGAGTGTTTCTGCGTATCAGTCAGTATTGGATCAATTCAAGTCGTTCTCTGAGAGTGCAATGGGAAACATTACTACAAATATGAATTCCATTATTGCTACATTAGAAAAAAGAGAAGCATTGTATCAGCAGGAGAAGGAAACGTCTATGGCTCGTGAAGAGGCTAGACTAGATAGAATGCTTACAGTAGCAGAACAGAAAAAAGAAAATGCACTCAAGCAGAATGATTTAGCAAAGACACAGACTGATGCTATATGGGAACAGAGACAGAACATAGCTGAGGATAATAATGCTCGGTATTTAGGATATCTTAATGCTAAGATGTCTGTGAATGGGTTTGTGAAGGGAAGTGCTGGACTCCTCTCTATTGGTAAGTATATGGCAGCATCAGAGATGGCTCTCAATGAAATATCTAGAGAACGATCAAATGCTATTGCCACATATTCTGCTAAAGGACAGGAGATTATGGATACGTATTTCGATAATGTGTATCAGCTAGAATATGATAGCGCTACGAAGATTAGCGAGATTCAGTTTAAGATGAATGATGCAATCATGGATGTGAGCATGCAGAAGACACAAACAGAGATGCAGAAGAACACTCAGGTATTGGAAATAGCGAAAGAATACAATGCTATGCAGTTAGATATTCAGACAAAGAAAGATAATTTGATTCTCCAGTCTACTCAGCAGAAAATGCAGGAGTTACAGATAGCACATCAGGTGACTATGGATTATATGAATCAAACACGATCTGATAAGACTCTTGACTGGCAAATTGAGACAGATGAGAGAAACTTCGATAGAGGAGTTACTGAATTTGATAAGACATTCGACTTCCAGAAGGATGTTCAGGCATTCAATGAAGATATTGCTGTTAAGCAGTTCAATGAAGATGTTAAACAGTTTGGCCTTACTTATGCTCTACAGAACTTACAATTCGGTGAAACGAAGAGACAGTTCAATGAGACAATGTCGTTTGAGAAGGATCAGGCTGCGCTTAAAACTAGTTTAGAAGACAAGACATGGAGAATGAGCATGGTAGAAAAGGGACTTATGAATGCAGATAGTCTTAAACAGTACTTTAATCCAGAAGATGTCATTATGTCTTCTTCATATGTCGGTAAAGACGGAACAGTAGAAAACCTAGGAGAACGAGTTGCTAAAGCATTTGAGGCTGCTGGTACTGGTGTGAAGACCCTGGCTAATCAATACCAGTGTGTACAGTTTGTGCGAGATATAGTAGGTGATCTACCTACTGGACTCATGACGCTTGCTGATAAAGTACGTATTCTTACGCAAGGTAAGGGAAGTATAGATGCTCCGCAGCCAGGAGCTACAGTAGTACTCGACTGGGGACAAGGTACTGATCCTAATACGAAACCTGGACATGTAGCATACGTAACCAATGTATCGGCTGATAAGAAGACATTTGATATAGTACAGTTCAATGCTCCTAAACCTGGAGAGAAGAGTACTAAGACGATTAGAACAGATGATCCTACCATTAAGGGGTACTGGCTTAGTCCTAGTATACAGAAGAATGGTCCAGCTAACGCGAACAGTAAAGTAATTTCAGGCATTAGTGCTGATGACCAGACAAGAGTAGACGCAGTAGTACGAAAAGCTGGCAGTAACGACCAGGCTAAATCAGATTTACAGTCTCTCAGAGAATATGCTGCAAAGGGAGATCAGGCAGGGTTTAACTCATATCTTAGAAATGCAGCAGTAGCCAATCTTACCACAAGCGAGAAAGATAAGTATGGAGTTTGGAGTGATATAGTTGGGGACTCTAATAGATTCTTAGAGACACTTCCTAACTTCGATACTGCATCTGGTCCATATAAGAAGATGTTTGAGTCCACTAAGCCTTGGGTTGGGTTAGATAAAGATCCAGAGTTCCAGTCCATTGCAGGACTTGCAGGGCTTACTACTCAGGCATATAAACTCATGAATGTAGGACAAAACCTTACGGCAACAGAAGCGGAGGCTATATCAGAGTTTATACCACGTTCAACTGATACGTTTAAAGAGTTGTACACAAAGATGGAAAACCTTAGAAGATTTGGTGATGTGAATGCTAACCGTATTGTAGACAGAGCGATGGGTCTAGATGGGTCTAAGACAAGTTCTAAGTATGATTCTATCAGAGTACGCTTGAAAGATTCTGGAGATGAGGTATACGTAGATAGAGACACATACGATGCCTACAAGGATCAGATGGACTTACTTAACTAACACTACTAATGGCTTTAATAGACGAACTACGAAAACAAGGAAAGATCAAAACCAGTCCGTATACATCTGGTGCTAATGCCTATAATGCGCAAGAAGAAGCTGATCCCATTACTGGTCTTACTAGAGATGTGGGTAATGCTCTAAATGGAGCTAAGGACTTCGCTATTGGTGCTGGACAGAAGGCATTAAAAAGTGCTGGAGATTCACTCAATTACGCTGGAGAGTCATGGAATAAACTCAATCAAGCTGAATCAGACACTTGGAAGAATAAGGCTGGAGCTAACGATATTGGTGAAGGTGTGCGTCAGACGCTAAATAAGGTAGGAGGAGCTGCTGGTGTTCTTGCTGGTGGACTGGGTGCCGTATTCTCTCCTATTGCTGGTGTTGTTGGAGAAGCGATAGAAAGATCTCCTGATAATGTTAAAGGAACTGTAAATAATATAGCACAGGTATCAGCAGCAGCTATTGATGCGACAAAGAACGGAGTGCGGAGTGTTTCTAAGAGCATGGGATTATCCGATGAGATCACAGAAGATGCACTGGGAAGCATTGGAGATATATTTAATGCTGCTGGGTACGTAGCGCCTATACCTGGAGCTAAGTTCGTAGCTTCAAAAGCTAAGGGAGTTGGAGCTGGGCTTCTTAAAAAAGCATCATCCGTAGTAGATGGAATAAATGGCTCTACTGCTGGTAAGTTTGCCAAGACATTATCCAACTATACTGGTAAAGCTCCAGATGCGTTTGCTAAGTCTGGGTTTATTGATTATATGAACATAATTAATAACAACAACCCATTCTATGTTAAATCTATCGTAGAAGAAGCAAAGGGATTTGTGCTAGGTTCTGGTAAGCTACGAAAGAAAGCAGAAGCTGGAGCAGCAAGTACTATGGCTGGAATGGGAGATATGGTTGGAATGAATAGATTCATATCTGACGCTATGTCTTCTATGTTAGGAGATAGTGTGAAGAACAAATATGGATGGAATAACTATGATCCTAGTGCGTCTAGAGGTATTTTAAACTCATATGCACAGAGAAATGTATTCAGCAACGTAAATACGGCCGTTAAAGGCTTCTCTGACGTCGTTTCAGATGCGTTCGGTAGGTTTAGCCAGGGTGTTGAAACGAAGGGCCTTAAAACGCAATTTACGGGCATTTTTAACGATATACGTACTGCTAAGGGTAAGTTCTATGAAGATGTATCTTCAATGATAGGTAAAGGTGTTCCTAGTATGTGGGATAGAACAAAAGAAGTGGTATCTGCTGGACTGGCTGATATAGCTAACCCTTCTCGTATGGGTAAGTTATCTGATCTTGTAGAAGGAGCAGCTAATACTATTGGACGTAATGGAACTATAGAAGATCAGTTATCTCTTATTAAGCAGATAGATGGAGCACTGTTAGACCCAGATAAATCTATTGCAGACAATAATGTGTTTGTGAGAACTATGAAGGATAGCGTGATGGCTGATATAGACGACACTATAGGAATGGTATCTCCACAGGCTGGTAATGTATTAGAAGCTATTAATAAGAGTTATAGCGACATACGAAGTGATATACAGGACTATGTGCAACAGGTTATGCAGACGAAAGACAATCCGCTACCTGACTTAGAACAAGTGCTGAATACCGATCCAGAAGTGTTTCACGAGATACTAAAATCATTTGATCCATCTACCAGAGAATCCATACTAGACCACATGAAGACAAGTACTGGTGAATTTACTTCTCGTATGGGAGATGTTGCTGAGGCGTCTGGAGTAAGAAGTATGGCTATGGATGCTATGGATAAGGTGAAAGAAGGGGCTTCTGATATATACAAAGACATTGAAGCATCTATACTGGATACAGATAAGATCATTGCATATGCTGCTAGAGGTGATGAGTACGCGTTTGATCTACTTAAGAGAGTTACTGGAACAAAAGAGACAAATGATCTTGTGCGCATTATGAAGACAGATGATGCTGATCTTGTAGATATGTTTACGGAGATGACCGATGCTCGTAAGTTACAATATGGACTAAGACAGGCTGAGATAGATACACCTCCAGAGGCTGTACCTGGAAGAGTCCTCATGAATGTGTCTAAAGAAGCTGACGGTATCCTAGAGAGTATAGGTAAATCGAAAGAAAATGTTATAGCACAGAATAAAGATAATGCTGTAAATAAGAATACATTTAAATCTGCTGTAAGTGGAGTGTTTAGTAAGTTTAATATTGGAGTTGACGATGCAGGTAAGCTAAAGATGGAAGGATTCAAAGGATATGGAGACGCAAAACAAACTTCTTCTGCTAAGTCTATGTATGACCAGTACACAAAGATACTAGGGAAAGAAACTATTAATCTTAATGATCTTCTTACATTAGATACATTCATCTCAAACAAACTTGATGGATTATCTAGAGAAAATGTAAAGAAGAGTGCTGCTGCTATGGCTCTAGGTTCTGAGATGAGAACACAACTTGGAAACTTGATCGATCCCGTATTAGGGAAACAGTTTGCGACAGTGAACGGTAACGGAAAGAAGATTAAGGTATCGTATACGCAGGTAAACAAAGATATGAAAGATCTTGTAGAGACAGTAACAAGCGTGTATGATGCTGCTGGTATCAAGAAGCGTTCAGACAAAAGTATGTCTAAAACTCTCAAGGCACTAGATGATGAGAGATATTCTGACTTAGAGAATGCACAGGTAGGCCAATACCTAGTGGGTCTTAGTAAGAAAGGTAACGCAGCCGTACGTCTTAAAGTAAGCAAGATAATGGATCTGGCTGGAAAGTATGGTATCGTAGAAAACAAGGGAGTTATCACAGACCTTATAGCGCATCTACGATGGTTAGATGAAATACTTCCTACTGACGCTGTAAGCTTTGGAGCCAATAAGAAACTAAGTACTGGCGGACCTGGAGTTATGGAAGAAGTAGCTAAGGGAGCTATGGGAGGAGCTGCTGCTGGAAGCTTTATACCAGTTGTTGGACAGATTGCTGGAGGATTAGCAGGGGGAGCTGGTGCGCTTGTGAAAGCTGGAGTAGAAAAAGTAATGGCTCCACGTGCCACAGATGCAGCAGATATAATTTCAAGGACAACGAAAGAACGATCTAAAGTTTTACGTGATAACGCTAAAAAATAATGGAAGGACCAGAGAAGTTAGATATGATTAGTGGATTACTCCATGAGAGAGCTAAATATCTACGACTACAACGTGAACAGAAAGGTTTAGAGAAACCGTATGACAGAGCGAACGTTACTCCTTATGCAGATCCTAGTGAGATGACTGGAGCTAATATGTCCTATGAAGACGGACCACAAGAACAAGCTGGTATGCAAGATGAAGTACCGCTAGAACCAGGAGTAATGGAACAAGATCAACCTGTAACTTAATCAACAATATGGCTAAAAATAATCCTACAAATATAATCGTACATCATACTGCTGTATCGAGAACGAAGAATGATGCACAGATCAATGCTACGAACAACTATCATAAATCACAGGACTTTCCACTAAGTTCACTTGGATTCTATGTTGGATATCATGCACTCATTGAACCAAATGGTATGGTGTATGTAACACGCAAAGACACTGAGAGTGGAGCACATACATCACAGAATAGCATGAATTTCAATTCTATTGGCGTGTGCTTAACAGGAGACTTCGATGTGGAAGAACCTACCATAGAACAATGCAAAGCTCTCCTACAGTATATAAAGGCTAAACAAGCAGGATATAGAATTCCTAATACAAAGGTGGTACCACATAGAACATATGCGCCTAAGACATGTTGGGGTAAGAAACTGCCTGATGACATAGTTGGATACCTGGAGAAAAGAGTAGCTGAGGTAACAAAACCAGTTATTCCAGAAGTATCACCAGAAGCTAAGGAAGCATGGGAGAAGGCAAAGAAGAAAGGAATGATTTCTGATACAACCAATCCACTAGCATTTATGGATATCATTACGTTTCAGCATATGCTTGCTAACGTAGGAGTAATGCAGGTTCCAACTAGTGCAGATAAAGAAACACAATGGTTCGTATTGGCCCTAAATAGACTTAAAGCATTTGATAACCTACCAGACAAGAAGTAATATGATGGACAAACTATTTATTATACTCAGCCAGTATCTTAAGTATTATCTCAAGAAGGATGTACAGATGATATTTGCTATGATGTTCTTTATGTTAGGGTCCTACTCTCTCTATAAAGAACGCGAAATTGCAGCATACTTCTCTCTAGGAATGGCTGTAATTCTTATTTTAACCAGAAGTCTTACAAAATCTTACGATGACTGTAAGGACGTTATAAATGAAACTGATGAACCAAGGTAATGAATGGTTTATGGATAATTTTCCTTTTTTATTCTCTACGTTTGTGGCTATAATGGGAGGAGTGTACTGGCTATCTAGCATCATTAATGGAAATAACAAGGCATGGAGAGAACAGAAGTCATTCAATAGAGAAATGCGAGAAAAGAATGATCTCTCTCTCCAGTTATCTAGAAGTAATGAACTAGAATTAATACGTGTACATGGCTTACTAGAAAAGAACAACGTGATAAACGAGAATATTAATAATAAGATCAATGAAACACTTATAGAAGTAAGAGAGATGAGACATAAAGCAGAGGAAGATAGAGCACTGCTTATGACCATCTTAGCTAATCAGGAAAAGAATTCAGGCACAAAAAAAAGAGGCACATAGCCTCTTTTCCTTTATCTGCTTATAGTCCGTTATCAATACTTACCTTCTGTCCGTCTACTACTGGTCTCGCCCCTATCCACTCTTCTTGAACATCGTAGACCTTTCCATGTTTCTCTTGTACATATCTCTGCTTCTCTGTGGTATATGTATCTATAATCTTATGGGCTACTTCTGGAGTAACTGCTACGTCTGACTTAGGAGTTTCTTCCTGTGGTTCTTCTACCTTTGT
>Ga0247741_1001130_pt1 | contig 14719 bp, 9 predicted proteins | sample UWRJL213509R2_FD_180945 | JGI IMG/M metagenome (GOLD analysis project Ga0247741, IMG submission 180945) | Plant litter microbial communities from Arlington Agricultural Research Station in Wisconsin, United States - UWRJ-L213-509R-2 | ecosystem: Environmental > Terrestrial > Plant litter >... | reverse complement strand
GACCTTCACTCACCAGTACGAAGCACGACGAACTACGAAGTTAAACCAAGTTCTTACGACGAGAACTCAACGAACGAACGCACGATCTGACGCCCTGACGCCGACACCTCCCTGACGCCTTTTTTCCTTTTCGAACGCATCCGCACCCCGTTTCAACAACGATCGGACCCTCCTAGCCATTCACTTCCTCACCCCGTTTCACCACCTACTTTCGGACTCACTCTCACGCCTACGGCAGACGACCGCTGCTGTACTCGCGCCGCCCTTCGCACCAACTTGCGTACGAGAGACTATCAGCCCATCTGATTCTCGACTACCTCACTACAATACCTGGCAGCATGGAAACTCGTTCATGTGCTTGGTATCAGACTATCAGTGTTGGAAAAGGGGAAAGGGCATGGTTGGTGTGGCACAGAGGGGATTCATACCTGAACATGAAGACGCGATGGCATGGATGGCCATGGTTCCCCCTTCGAACCCGATGCCATATGGATCTGCCGCTGGAGCGTCTACTATACTCCCTCTACCTGCGCCTTTCCTTCGTCACTGTCACTGTCCTGTCCCCTATGATGACCAGAATCCCTACCACTGCCAGTATTTCAATGACCAACAGCTCTGTTGGATTCATATCGCCTAGTACCTAGCCGCCTGCTATGGTACTCAATGTTGACGGAAATGGCAGTAGAAAATTCAACCTGTTACTCACCTCTATATTTGACAATGATCAAGCCGATTAAAATTCAGGACGTATCGTGGACTGGCACTGTAGCTGATAAAGTCGAGATTCGGGATGTGGTATTTATCTTGGAAAATCTAGTGCGACCTTTGGTTAGGGACAGTGATCCATGGCGGGACTCAGGCCGCCGGAGCAAGTCCTCACGCTTGAGCGGGTCAAAGCAAATAGTTGATACTATTTCGTCTTACAACTTGGCTATCAACTGAGACATACATCCGTTTCTATCTTTTTCTCGGACAATGTTCCGTTCCTATATGAGGCCTTCAAAATTAAAACATTGAATGTCTCCAGAGTTACGTGTATACAGTTACTTCGGCTTTGCCACCCATCTATTCCACATCAATAAGGGAGTGCATGCTATTGAGGACTCGAACTGTATCTTCATGGGTCGAGTTTGGGCTGGCTTATAGACCGTGGCTAGATTCGAACTTTTAGGTGACAATATCTCTACAGTAGATGATGGAAACGCGAGAACCTGAGGTCAAATTTTGGATGGGAGAAGATCGAACTTCAAATTGGGGCACTAAGAACACAAATGCTGCAAAAAAAAAAAACATCGTGCAGACACAAATATTTAAAATAGAAATGGCTACATACAGCCGCTTCTAGTCCAAATGGTTTCGACCTTAATCAGTCGAGATATAATGTCGTCCAAAACCTCAGACTCGCACCAGCTACTGAAGTGTATATCTACAAACATTGTACAATCAAATTTGAAATTTTGTGGAGACTTTCAAATCCTCACACCTGGCCAACAGCTGACTCGGAGGCATTTTCAGGATCTGTCTGTTCGGCACTTCAGCCCGTGAGCGCCAATCAGTTCGCTACAGGCGCTCACTAGTGCTCACCTGCCAAGAGAGTCCAGGTGTGACTGACCAGCCATTTAAAATATGGATGAAAGACATTTTCGTTTCTATTTCTCGCTATCTCAGTCACGAGATATTTCCTACTTGGTGACCCATTGCTTTATTTTTTTTCACCCTCCGGCGAAATCCATCCCCGTCTAACCCCGCACTACCCAATTTCCTAGAACTCCCTTGGAGTCCATTCCTATGCAGGAAGTATCCAAAGTTTGATCTATTTCCGTGGCACTGAGAATAGATTAGATGAGATAGGCATGAAAATTGAGTACTTTAAATACTGACCTTGTAATATTCGAGGACGGCATCGCGGGCAGGTTGAACAATGCCATCGTTCCATCCATTTAGAGTCCATTTTTTATGAAAATCTCCAGAGAGAACAAGTTGCTCAAGATCCAGTGATGTGACAGCAAGTGGAAGTACATGTGCAGTGTAGACCATAGCAGAGAATATATCAGAATGTTTTTGCATCACATCATCATCAGTTGATGAGCTGAACACGTCTGAGTGGGGAGGAACCGGCCATCTAAGAAATTTATCAGCGTATGATGAGTAGACAAAGGCTGTACCTAAGACTTACCCCTCTGAAATGAGGAGAGGTCGCAGGAAGAATCCAGCAGCACGGGTATAATGCTGTGATGTGAGTGTGGATTCCAGCCACCGGTGTGAGGCGATTATTTTCTCGAGGAGCGTATGAATTTGCGGGTGCAGCGAGCTAATAGGAGGGCGATTCAAATATGGAAACTTGATTTGAAGAATAGGAAAGTAGTTTTCATAGTAGACCAGCAGAGTCAAGCGTTCGTCCGGGTCAGCCATTTGAAAGCTTTGAAGACAGATTGCGGTAAGGTCTGAAATAAGAGTGGGATAATCTTCCTCGGGATTCTGAAGGTCTGTTAGTAGTGTTCCAAAATAAAACGATCACCACAGCGTACTTGGTTGTGAAGTTTCTCAAAGATATTTGATAAAAATATCCAGAAATCTATGGCCAGTTTACCATGTAAGGGTTTATAAATTTTTTGGAGCGACAGTAAACTCGATTCCTGCCGCAGAGCAGGGGTACAAGGTACACCCTCTTTAAGACACCAGTTGGTTACGATGGCGTAATCAAGGCAGCCAACAGAATCTTCATCTGACCCATGAATTGAAGAAGTTAATAGGGGGAAGTGACGCACCTGCCAGCGAGAGGTCGATTGTTTCATGGCTCAAATGGCGCAGTGCCAGAAGTGCAATATCTGCCAGAAATGATTCTCGACATAAGTAGAATCGACCAGAGCGAGATGGATCGCACAGGAAGTCCTGAAGAGATGCATGCAGTATGTTTATGTGGCCATCTAGACCACATTGAATGACGGATGCAAGCTGACTTAGGCAGGCCTGTGTTTGGCCACGAGGCCAGAAGAGAAATATATCAATCTTATCCGTTGTACTTACCGAAATATGGCCGCTCGGGTCGACAATCATCAAGAATCCGAGGACCTGCATGACCCTCTCGATACCACGAACTTTGGAAAGAACATAGTTGTAAAGGGAGTTGAGCTCCGCATATGGTAAATCCTCCTCGCCCAGAGGAGGCCGAAGCTGTCGGATGACATCGAGACGGCGCGTCGGAAGTTCGAAAGGGTCGCCGCAAACGTACTTCACCGTCGTCGACGCAAATATAAACTGGCCCGACGATTTCCGAGTAATTTCGCGTAAAATACCAGAGCCTGGCCAAGATGGTAGAATGAAGGAAGCTAGAGGGTGTTCTTCTCTCATCGATTCGAATGAGTCTACTAGGAATAGATAAATATCTTCGTCTGGGGAGTATTCATCAGAAAGAGCCAGCCGGGAGAGATGAGGTTCCATTGCAGATGAATTGAATGTGGAATGGAGGTAGATTTCCGGACGACTGGCGATGAGAACGCGAATATGGAGCGGAGAGTGAAGGAATGCGGTGGCTAGGGATTTAACAAGGCCAGATTGAATGAGGTTGCCGTGACATTCGTCCAATCCATCGAGTATAATAACAAATGGACAGGTCTTGAAGTCGAAGCCTCCTGAATGGAGCAGCTGGAGGGGTTTGAGGAGGAGTTTGTCGAGTTGAACGTCAACAGAATGGTGGAAAATCTTGGGATCATACTCGACAGCGTCTTCAATGAGTGGGCGCAGCGCTGGAAGAGCACGAGCGGCTTGGTAGGCGATTGTCGCGACAAAGCGATCGATATTGCTACGCTCCGCTGCGGACTTCCAGAAGAAGAATGTCGCCAGAAGCCATCCTTCCCTCTCGCACCTTTCAGCAAGACTATGTGCGATTGCCGACTTTCCAGCTCCAGCAGCGCCATAGAGCCAGAGGATCAGAGCGGTATAGCTTATTTTTCCGAGTATCCAGTCTATTATCCGTTGGATGACTGCGACACGGGTGTTGGGGTGGCACTTAGGAGCATCGAGCTTTTGTCGCTCGAGGGAGTTGTAGACGGCGCCCATTGCGGAATTTTTGCCCAGCAGGTGGAACCCTTAGGAGAGAGACGGTTGTGATCATACGAAGCGATTGTAAGGACCTCACATACCTGTACGAGTGTGGACATTAGTGATAAACTGACTATGATTGATGATGGGGTGGTGAGCATTACTGAACATCGAAACTGGTGGCATTCAGTGCGTGAGTGATCTACAAGAGAATGTACGACCTACCTAATGGCCCGCTGGAATATGTATCAGCAACTTGATTGCGCTCTGAACTTGAAGAGGCGCGAACACTAGGCCCAGAAGTACCCGGGTCTTCCGACATGATTCCAAGTGTAGAACCTTGCAGTGACCCTTTGATGGTCGAAACTGGGTAAGAGAAGGAGGAATGAGAAACTGACGGATGCCAGTGGTCCTCGGAGGTAATAAAGCTGCTTTACAAGCGAAGTTGCTTGGTAGGCTATGTACAACACCTTCACCCAAAGATAGCGAGGTCCTTGTCTCTTGTTGTAATTCCTACTGCCGTAGGTAGTGGTGGTCTCGTAAAGGCAGCCCACGGTTTCCGGCAGGCGTTGATGGGATGATACCGAATATGGACACCATGTACCTTGTACTTTCTGACATATCGGCGATCGTGTGGCCCAGTTTGACATCTGCTCACTAACATCGCACAGAGTGTCGAAAGTTTTCTGGACGCCCAATGATGATAATTAGTATCCTTTCGAAAAACTCAACATGCGAAATAATTTAAGGCGTTGAGTGAGCGCGTATTTAAGCTCTATGAACCAACGACCTCGATTATTTTTATTCGAGTTTAGAGCGCAATTATTGTCTCTGTAGCTGCCGAGCTGATTGTAGATCTAGTGTCAACACGACTGTATTTTACCATTCAATACCGCGTCCAACTTTCATCTCACCCCTTTAGCTATTAGCATGGGTGCGGGTTACAGCTCCAACTAACGACTCCCAAACCAGAAACCACAGCTACTTATCGACGCTGACGCCTGGAAAAGTCCTGTACGAATCATCTGCGTCATTAATCCTCATCTCGAGGTTCGTGAGTTTAAATCAGACTAGTAAGTCAGGCCATGGAGTATTAGTTGGTGTTTGGGTTTTTTTTGCTGCGTCTACTAATTGGCCGCTTATGAGGGGCAAAATTTGGGGTGTGGAAGATGGTCGTGGAATATCGAATAAAGCCTCTGGCCAGGAGAAACGAGTCATTCATGAGGCCTGAAGCTCAAAACACTGGCTAGGCAGGCCTCACGCTCGATTAGAATGAGCAGTAAGTAAATATTCGGTTAATTTTCGTCTGAAGACTTGGATTTACTATATTGGGGCCAATGTCGTCTCTTCTATCTCCCTCTTTCAAGTTTCCGACATTGACATACAGTTTGACTATTGCCATTAAGAGGGTGTTTTTAATAGGGTTTACTCTTTTTTTGAGGAAAAAGCGCGTAAGTTATGATACTTGTAAGTGCAATAAACTTGGCGCCCGCGCCACAGCGTAGGGCAGGTGGTGTTGCGTTTGGTGAACGGCTGACGGTCGTCTGTCTACTATACGGCACTTAGCCAGCGCTTATTCTAGATTATAATGTAGCTACCCCCAGATTCTGGGAGTTTCATTAACAAGGATGATATTTCCTTTGCTAAGACCGTCAGAGTTGGTATAACTTGTACTAGTACACAGATTGGACCCCAATTTATCTACACCAACTTGAACACTGTCATGCACTGCTGAATACTGGATAGTGGTCCTACATATCTTGCTCCAAGATACGTCTTAGAATATAAAAAACGCAAGAATCGAGTTGGTAGGATATATGTTGGAGAAAAATCGGCGGTAGAGTCGATGCTCAGATTTTTGAGGACGTGATAGACATGGATTGATCCGTTCTCGGGAGTACTTAACCACAATTGGAAGATCGGCACCTCGGCTCCCGTCTTTGCTCCGACAATCGTCAGGCGCTGGCACTTCCACAGATCCAGTCCTCGCTATGGTAGTACTAGTACGCACGGCATCCTCTTTGCCTCTGGAATGCTCCTCAGACGTACCCGCTGCAATTTCCTGTATCACTGGTCTAAATGACGCCACACATCCCGAATTCGAACCAAAACCTAACTGTCCAACTTGTCCGTACAATTCGAACTTATGAAGCCAGAGAGAGGCTGGCCAATGCTATTACTGAGCGCTTCTGTCGTGGAGTCTGGTCTGTGATTGAGTTCATATTGGTTAGGAGATGTGGTGCTGGGTGTTCGTACGTTGAGCTTTTACTGCTGTCGGCGTTGACTGACAAATATTGTGCTGCAGAGATTGTGTTTTATACCGTCTCGTTGAAGCCTTTCTCTTGGGTTTATCTACCAGATCAGCGGAAACCACTCCGTTGCCTCCTTCCTCCTACTTTTCATACCTACTTAGTACTTATTCTCTGCTCCCGGAGTTCCGCCCCGTCCCTCCTCCCCTGCCGTCCCGCTGCTTTTTTCGGCCCAGACTCTCTCCCCTGACAAGTGGATAGTGAGAGGAGCTCGAGGAGAGGACTACTAGGCTTTAGAATCTCGAGATGTGGGTGGTGTTGGCAGTTTTGAGGCAGCTTTGGAACACCGTACGTTCATGTTTACGCCAAAGTGTGGTGCACATATACTGACCGCCCGACAGATGGTATTGTAGAGTTGGAACAACGGGACGGAATATCTTGGATATGGGATACATCCACTGGCGTTTTCTCCCTCTTCCCCTTTGGCTGTATCCATACGTCCTGACATCTTCCCATCCACCACGGAAGAACATCACGTAGGGAAGCTTTTCGTCATTTCTTCATTCAAAGACCCATGGAAATTGTCTTCATATCGAGCTCAAGTCTTCCCACTCCGTCAACATTCTATCTTTCCTTTTCCTTCGTCTTCTATTCAAGCTTAGGCCTTTAGCGCTTTAGCCTTTCTCCCCCATCATACAAGCTCAAGCCCAAGGATCAAATTCAGTGATACCCTCGTTCGTACGATAAAGAGAACCCAGCTCTATGATTTCAATTGGATAGCACATCATGTTGGACATCATGCGCCTCCTACCCGTGAAGAAGTGGCTACAAGATTGCGTCGAACAGCACAGGGGAAGTTGATGATATACGGTACGAGGATAAAAGTGCGTGTAACAAAATTTGAACCTGGATTGCATTTGAAGACTTACATTTGATGACTTACATTTGGTCTCCTGCAACGATAGCGTCGCCCCATCTTTGACCGTTCGTGTCCAGGCTAGTAGTTATCGGCATTCGTCCTTCCTCGTTGACGTCTCTAAATCTCTCGAACCAGTCCTCGGATGAGACCTTTTTCTGCCGGGATTATTCGAAGTGCGCTACAGGAGGGCAGCGTTATGTACCCGTCATCTTGATACATACCAAACGCATGTTTCCTCTCCATCGACGCCTCAAGGCTTACTATCCGTCCGCACTGGTGTGTCTCCAAGATGAGGTGTTCAATTCTCAAGTCATAGCTCTACGAAACACCATCCTTGCTAGCTGACAAGGGCTCGCCGATTAAATTTAAGGCACTATACCCCAGAGAGATCTCGGGTGAGTTCGCATCTGTTTTTCTTCTTCTTCCTCTAATCAGTGCTGAATATTTCCGTCATTTAGGACGTTGTCGGTTATTTACGCCTGGGGAATCTCCAACTGTCGCATCTCAGGTCCATAGCCTATATAGAGCCCTCTTTGATCTCGTATTCTCCTGCTCCATCATATATACAAAGTTCTTAAATCACAATGGGACGTAATAGATTAAAGTACTTAATACCCAAAATGAACGTACGGGACCCACATCACGAGGCCTTGCTCAGTGTCGCCGACTCGCTCTCGGATGCCCTGGATAGCCTGACGGAGAGCGCGTGCCGCGTCGACGCTGTCAATTCCAGGCGTCCCAGAAGTCGCCCTGCTGTCCATGAGATGTTTGTAGAAACCTTCCGCAACCTCAGCGCCGTACTGGTCTGCGATTGACCACATAGTCGCCACCACACCTTTATACCCCACAGCGAGCATTCCGGCGGCCAAGTGAACAGCCTCTTCCGAAAGTCTCTCATCGCCCGTGCTCGTCTGACAAGCCGATAAAAATGCCAACTGGCAATGAGAAATGTTTTGCCGTATGATGTCTGCGAGCTCGAGCCGACCGTTATGAAGATAGAATCCACTCTTCAGCGGGTCGTCTATGTCCTGCTTTGCATGACACGCAAAATGAATCGAACTGTGGGATTCCATCTCCAATTGTACTCGGCTGATAGTCGCTGCCTCTCCTTCTAGACACAGGGATTCACAGTCATTAGATCCGAGTGTTGTGGATATGGCGTTCATTTCGATTGTGGTACCTGGGATTGGAGGGAGACCTTTTGTTTTCGGTTGACTGACAATGAGAAGCTTGGATAATGAAATTTTCAGCTCATCAGCGGGTCTTCTGATCTTTCCAAGGAGCGAGCTGACAGTGGGAGTGTACGAAGATATAGCGAAGTCGGCCAAGCACGATCCGGATGTAAATGGCGTGCTTTGAGCGTAAATTCCTGCGGCGTGAAGTGGGAGGAATGCAAGAGGACCTGTAGGACACCACCAGATTCGAGCTGGGTTCGCCACAGAATGCGTCTTGCACGAATGGAAATTAAAAATGTGAGAGGTTATGAATTGAGATGTAACTCACAGGGTACGAAAGACCATCTAGTATAGGCCTCACCACACTCAGCCAAAGTGCCTCAAGAACAAAATGCATGTCACTTGGCTTTTCATTGCTGCGTTCTCCAATTTTTACTGGTCGTCCACCACGATCTTCTTCCTGTATGCGAACCCTATGGGATAAAAGGAAGCTATGAAGACGGTCTCGTAGCTCAGATGCTTGTCCGTGAGTGAACTCTGGAAGCGGGATGTGGATAGGCGCATCAGATCCAGATATGAGAGCTAGGGCATCACAGCGATCTTCGTGGACATTGACGAGGATAATGGGACCTTCAGGAGGGAGGCTATTCAGGAGATCTGAGGAGCGAGTTGGTCTAAGGAAGTCACGGAACGCGGGTATGCGACGAATTTGCTCGAGGAGTTGGTCCCATTCAGCAGCAAGTTTGATGTGCATATGGGCTTCCTCCTGTAAGGTTATTTTCTCAGACATCGGAGCGTCTGTGCTGAGGCTTCCAGATCCACGACGGGAGCCAGAAGATTCCAATGCGCTTGAGATATTCAAGAAACGTTGTGCCAAGTCTGGTTCGTGAGCACGAAGATCATCAACGGGTGTGCGAAGTTGTTTGAGCTGGCTCCAGATGAGGCAACGGGCTTGTTCGAGCCATTCGAGCGCTTTTTCAATCTCGCCTTGCGCAAATGCAGCGGAGGCAGCTGCAGTGGTCAAATCGGAGATGTCGATCAGATTTGTATGACGTTGCTCAACGGTGCGGTGCATGCCAGCTATCTGTGCTATGAGATCAATGGCAATGCCATACGCATCCATAGCTGCAGAAGGATCATGAGTCATGGAAATTTGTGCCCATGCTCGAGCAGCAGTGAGACGAACAGAAGGAGGTCCTAACGTTTTCGCAGATTTTTCGAAGAGATGTAGAGTGGTGTAGTAGTCCGAGGACTCTCCTGTATGTTCGAAGCGGGATTGAAACGAAAGCCCAAGGTTATTCAGGTGTAATGTCATAGCTGCGTGGCCATCAGGAGTGAGTTGAACAGCGCGCTGCTGGACTGAGATGGATTCAGCGAGGTCCGAGAGATCTCCCGTCCGTTGGAAGCGATGCATATAATAACCCCCGAGATTACATAGGTGTAATGGCAAGTTCGCGTGGCCATTGGGGGTGAGTTTAACGGCGCGCTGCTGGGCTGAGATGGCCTCAGACAAGTCTGAAAGATCTCCGGTACGCTGGAAGCGGTACAAAAATGAATTCCCGAGGTTGTTTAAATGCATTGGCATATCTGTGTGGCCATCGGGGATGAGTTTACCAGTTCGCTGATGGGCTGAGATGGCTTCCAATATATCCGAGAGATCTCCCGTGCGTTCAAAGCGACACTGAAGGGAATTCCCCAGGTTGTTGAGCCGCTTGGGCATATCTGCATGTCCATCGGGAGTGAGTTGAACGGCCCGCTGGTGGGATGAGATGGCTGATGAAAGATCTGAGAGGTCTCCCGTGCGTTTGAAGCGAAACTGAAATGCGTTTCCGAGGTTGTTCAGCCACGCTGCCATATCTACATGACCATCGGGGGTAAGTTGAACAGCACGTTGCTGGACTGAGATGGCTTCCGAGATATCCGAGAGATCACCTTTGCGTTCAAAGCGACGCTGAAATGAGAACCCGAGATTGCCCAGCCACGACGACATATCTGGATGGTCGTGGGGTGTGAGTTGAACCGCTTGCTGCCCGACTGATATGGCTTCCGAGATGTCTGAGATATTCCCTGTGCGCTCAAAGCGACTCCGAAGTGAATCACCCAGATTGTTTAACCATCCTGGGAGATCTGGGTGGCCAGCAGGACTGAGCCGAACGGCGCGTTGCTGGAATGAGACGGCTTCCGAGAGGTCTGAGAAATCTCCCGTCTGATCATAGCGACGAAGAAAGATGATTCCAAGACCACTTAGCCGCAATGGGAGAGCTGCGTCACCAGTGGGAGTGAGGTGAATAGCGCGCTGAAGAGATGAGACGGCTTCTGAAAGGTCTGAGAGGTCTCCCGTCCATCCAAATCGTGCCTGAAGTGCGTTCGCAAGATTGGTCAGCCCTAATGGCATTCCTTCGTGGCCATCAGGGGTGAGGCGAATAGCACGCTGCTGGACTGCGATAGCTGCAGAAATATCTGGGAGATCTCCCGTATGGTTGAAGCGACGCACAAATGAGATCGCAAGATTGTTCAGCCTTGCTGGCATTTCTTCATGGCCGTTGGGAGTTAGTTGAACAGCACGCTGCTGGGCTGCGATAGCTTCCGAGATATCCGGCAGGTCTCCTTTGCGTTTAAATCGGTACATAGATGCAACCCCAAGATTGCTCAGCCACGATGGCATATCTGCATGGCCTTCGGGAGTGAGCTTTATGGCGCGCTGCTGTGCCAAAATCGCTTCTGAGATGTCGGAGAGATCGTTGGAGTGCTTGAAGCGATATTGAAATGAAATCCCAAGGCTCATTAGCCGCGATGCCATATCTTCGTCGCCATTGTGGGTGAGTTGAACGGCGCGCCGATGACATAATATGGCCTCTGAGATGTCGGAAATATTTTCCATCCGTTCAAAGCGAGACTGAAGAGAAATTCCAAGATTGTTTAGGAATGCTGCCGCATTTGCGTGGCCTTCGGGGGTGAGTTGCACGGCCTGCTGCTGGGCTGAGATGGCCTCTGAGAGGTCTGAAAGATCTCCTGTGCTTCTGAGGCGAGATGAAAGCGAGTTCCCAAGGTTGTTCAGGAATCCTGGAATATCTGCATGGCCTTTGGAAACAAGTTGAATGGCGCGTCGCTGGGCTGAGATTGCCTCGGAGATGTCCGAGAGATCTCCCGTCCATTGGAAGCGATAGAGATACGAACTTCCTAAGTTGCTCAGGTGTCCTGGCATATCTGCATGACCGTTGGGAGTTAATTGAACGGCACAGTGAAGAAGAACGATGGCTTCATTTATTTCAGCTTGGTTGGCAGTGCTTCCAAAGCTTTGCGCCAGCTGAACTCCAAGTCGCCTAAATGCCCGAGCTGTATGTATTTAACCAATGTGTTTCATACAAGAATGAAGTTAAGACATACCAGTTTCAAGCAGTTCTTCGTCATTGAGGTATTCGCGTATTGCATCCTTCGGAAACATACGTTTAATCATCAATGATAAATTGAATGACGGTGCACCCGCATCAGATGTGAGGTTCTTGGTGATTTCTTTTTTTTCGAGGAATAAAAGTAAAGTGAGAAAGTATTCACGCGAAACACAGATCATGAAGTACCTACGTGTATCTGTTTTCAATCCCAAAGTCAGTTCGTCTTTCGTCAAATACACATGCGCAAAGTCGTTTGAGTCTTGGGATGTAACCACAATCGTCAGGTCGTCTACGTCTGCGGAACTGAGAAGCGACATCAAAATCCACGCAATACGCAATCGAGGCATAAGGTCTTACATTTCAATGATAGATGCCTGCTTCCATGTATCCCCCACTTCTTTTTCCAACTCTACAACATGTCCGTCCTCAGATTTGAGTTCAAAAATGACCAGGCTGACTGTATCGAAGGGTGAAAATTTAACGCCTTCCGTTGTGCATTGAAGGCAGAGGTCTGGTAATGAGATATTTTAGACATGGGATTTTAATTGAAAAATTAACCACACCTGTTACATAGTGTCGTAGAGCTGGATTTATATCAGGGTCCTGGTTATATAACGATGCTGACTGAACCGTCGACATCTTCTCAAATTTAGTGCCGGCTGCCTCATCATAAGAGAATACTCGATCACCCTCCATGGTTCTGGCAGTACCCTCTTGGGAGATATCTGAATTCATAAGGTTCAGAACGTTTCCAATTTGAACTCATTGTCCGTACCTGTCGCAACACCTTCATTACGAATATTCGGAGCAGCTTCTTTGGCCCCATGAGTGGTTTTAAAAGGAGGAATCGATGCGAATGGCACTAAGTGTAAACAGTATATGTTCCCTGGAGCGACCTCTTCGATCACGTCTAAGTGGTTTAATGATATATGTTGGGAAAGTAAGGAGAGACTTGGACATTCGACTTACCGATTTTGCCACTTTGTCCAGCTGGCTCGGGGGATGGTCCGGCGTAAGAATTTTCCTGGAGACTCATGGTTCGGCGATAGATTGCGAATTAGTCTCGCGAAATTTTTTTGGTGGCGATCCAGGGATTTGAGGGCGGGATATCTTGTTGGTTCTTTTTCCAACAAGGCCTCTTATATCTGCGGCCAGATGGAGGCTATACTGCATTTCTATTTTTTTAGACCATCGTTACTGAGCGCGGTAGTGTAGCAGCACTGGGTGTTGACCCGATGATATGTAGACCATATGTTAATGCAACAGTTTCTGGTAGTATCGGTCTCGCAAACGGCTATGCATTCTGCGTATTTCGAGTGGACTGCTAGCCCCACTCGAAGGCTGTCCTAGTCGCCGTTGTCACGACCTGAATTCAGGCAATGCACGGATTCGTGTCTTCTTTGTATCCATCTATATATCCCAGCTAAACGAAAACACATCTATTTAAGCTATAATAAACACTCTTCCAAAGCTTCCGTACTGTTCACGGCCTGCAGTGCCACGGCACCGCGTTGTATACCTGTACACGGTTTGAATGGTCTCCAAGGTGGTATTAATGTCATTACAGAGATTATTATCGGAGACATATAAGCGGACTTAGAATGTAGGGCATTTGAGCACTGTAAGAATACAGATCGGTCATGTCTCGATCATCCTTCACGTATTACTATTGTCTTGAGACAACACTAACATCCCCTAACGCTAGGATGCATATATTCGCCAGTGTGGACAATTCATGTGCATTTGGGTAGTGTGAGAGCCGTTGAGAGGCAGGGATAGTGATCATGATGGAAGTTACTATGGAAGAGTGGCGGGCGCTTCAAATGTGGCTGTGTGGCAGTTCAGTAGAGTCAGCTACCGCCATATCTATGGGTCAGATATTTGGGGTATAAAAGCTATCCAATAGCCCCAAATATTTAAAGAGAATTGCCAGAAAATGTTTAGCTAACGAGGTACATACACGTGTAGTTATACTTGGTTGAGAGGTGCTCAAGCCATCAACGAATAACCTAACCTGGCGTCTGGTCTGAGCATTTCAAGCTCGCAAAAAAAAATTGCGTAGCTTCATACATCCCACTTTGTGTTAAGTTCTGCCTATTCTATATCAGTACTACTCTTCGAAAGCACTCATAAATTCAGGAATGTTAGGTAGAGTCCAATTCAAAGCGTGGGAATGGGCTATTAATAGCCCAACCGAGGGCAAACCAATCGGCCACCTCTTTGTCTTTCGTTCCAGTCCTTGCGACGGTATGTCCGTCAGCTTCATTGCTTATAACCTATGTTTCTGAAATATCAGCTACAGTATCACGATCCGAGTTGAACTCACAAAGCTCGAGAAGCTGTAGAAATGAAAGTGAACGACGCCACCGCTGCTCACCGTGATCAAGTGCGCCACGGGTGGCTGGGCTGGGTGCTGGGTATTCGTACATTGGGTTTTTTTGATCGATGCCTGCTGCTGTAGGTGGTAAATGACAAGGGTTATGCCAGACATATGATCATTCGCACTCCTCCGCCCCATCTCGTTGAAGCCTTCCTCGTTGACTCGTTCACAGCGGATCAAACAGAGACGGTCTCTTTCCCAGGCTTCTTCCCTCCACATCCCATTCCCTTCACCAGTTCAAACCCTCCCGTGCGCTTGCATGTCTTTCTTCGCCTCTTCTAAGCTACTTTCCAACCCAAACACTCCAGTGTAAACCGGCCTTCCCACCTGTTGTACCCATGCTCCCAATAGGATGTTATACAATATGCCTCTCCCCTGGGATGGGAGACCTGAGTCACGTCTTCGCCATCAACTGGACACATATTGTCACCTCCGAGTTAGAAATCACTCCACGTCCCACCTCGCGTCAGCTTCAATATCGGTCTACCTGACTTGATACATCCCGAACTCGAACCGCTGCAAACTGGAAGACCCGAATCCTGATGTTTCGTTCGAGTCGAACT
>Ga0247741_1001129_pt1 | contig 14722 bp, 18 predicted proteins | sample UWRJL213509R2_FD_180945 | JGI IMG/M metagenome (GOLD analysis project Ga0247741, IMG submission 180945) | Plant litter microbial communities from Arlington Agricultural Research Station in Wisconsin, United States - UWRJ-L213-509R-2 | ecosystem: Environmental > Terrestrial > Plant litter >... | reverse complement strand
CCTCTTTCTTCTCGTCCGTTGGTGTATCCAAATCCTTAGGTCCATAATCTAGGTTGCCGGCCTCCATGGTTCCGCCCTTAATATCGCGAAGGCGAGCTTCTTCTTCCTCCAGAGTCCGCGGCGGGTAGACAGCTTCGGGGGATAGCGATGCCGTGGGGGGTGAGACGTATGTGCAGAGTATGTAGTAAATTAAGGTCGATCTGCTTTAGCGTAAGCAGGTCGGTTCAAATAGATTCAATCAAAGGTGGCTCACGTGGTAATTCCAAACAACCACGAGAAAGAGTATAGGTGTAGAATACCTTGATTGATGTGGACGCTTTCAGGTGCGATGGAATAAGCGAGTCCTGGAAGAAGAGCAGAAACGGGAATGAAGAATGCCACATATGCGCGCCAATTCCAACCTCCGTCGTAGCGGTAGAGACCATACGGTTGATATAGAGCCCGAATATCGAGTTTGCACTTGCGAACGAGATAGTAGTCGGAGCACATAACACCTGCTAGGGGTCCCATGAAGCTGATGAAAAGGAATTGGTGTTGTGCTTGACTACCACAAAGTCTCCGAGCGGCAGCTTACCATGAATATCCAGAAAGGAAGGAGAGCAGAGCGGACGCGTTGGCGATGATGTCCCATCTAGGCATTATGCGTAAGTGAGTACACATAGCGAAAGACTTTTTTATTATTGAAAATTGCTCACGGGCAAGAGATAAGACAGAAAATGCTCATGAACACTGCAGCGCGGCGAATGTTGATATACCGGGGAAATATACCAGACAAATCGTTTCCGAAGGGGAAAGAGCCAGCTGCAATTGATAGACTTGGTATATGTAGACAAGCACATGGTGAAAACATACCTGCAATTTGATTTCCGAGCGTAGCGATGAGCATGGCAAACCCCGCAAAGAACTTGGCTGGACGGGACGCAAATGACGCAATGACTGCGGGAAGGAACCATTGATATTCTAGAACCGACGCGGTTAGACCAATCGTATATACTAACCAAATATGGGAATCGACTTGCCTCCCCAAATTTCTTTGTAAGCGCTTGTCACGAATATCGGCGACAATGCACCCAAGGTACCAATAACCGGTAACAGCAGGGTTTGACTCCAACTGGCCTTATGACTCTTGGAGAAACGAGCGAAATCGGGCATATTGACTGCCAACGATGAGAAGAGGCCAATGATGACGTTGAGGGCTTGGAGAGCAGCGTAGGCCTTGCCGGTATTGGGTGGGATCGATGTCGGGCCATGTACAAGGGGTCCTCCGCCGTGTGTCACCGATACGGCCCAGAGAAAGAGAGCACTTGTAGAGATAGAGTGAGCTAAATAAACACTTGGTGGAGGATCAGACCCACAACCAGGCTGGGGTCACGATGATCGTCTTGAACATGAAGAAGTCTGAAAACGAAGACGATAAGCACTGTTTTCCTCGTTATATTTGAAAATATTACATCGAAGCTTTCTGAGAAGGGAAAAAATTGATTAGGTCATCCGAGATAACTCTAGCAATCCGAGGGACATACCGAATCGGCAGCATACTGACATAGGTCTGAATGCCCCAGTAGAGCACTACACTCAGAATACCAGCGGAGGTGATGTTAGCGGAGGCTGGTAGGTGATTCCAGTGCTGAAAGCGTGGCCAAATGGCACTGATCATGTTCTCTAGGAAACCTCCTGCCTGAACGACAGAGATAGCGGTCCACATAAGGGCGACGGTGCTGCGTAGAAAGATCATGGGCACGCATCCCCACATTCCGCTAAAAAAAAATTGGGAAAAAATTAAATGGCATGCATATGAATAGAATGAATCGACATACAAAGACGAGCGAGCGATAACGGGGAATGGAACATGGTAAGTCGCCGCAATCTTTCCCGTCAGACTGACAACAAAACCGCAGATAAGGAAGCCAGCAAAGGTGAGTGGAATGACTTCACGAGCTGTAAAGCCAATCGACATGGCCGTGGAAATGGTGGACCAAAGAGGAGGCTAATGGTATAATCATTGATTGTTAACGTCCTATATGTGCACAAATGGAAAGAGTACGCACAGCCAACATATCTGAAATCCAGTAAGATGCGAAGGTCCCGATTCCCCATACACGCTCCTTTACAGGTACTGGGTCGATATCCTCGTTCTGTATGCCAAATATCTGAGTCCTTTTGGTCAGCAGACCTAACATTTATGAAGCGCTTACCGACCACCTTGGGTCATCGGCATATGTTCCTGCAGACGGCTCTAGCTGGAGAGAGAACTGGCCGGGCTTTGGGAACTTTGGAAGACCGATTGCCATCCTGAAATACTGAGTCCCAGTAGACTGTTGAGGGGATGGGAAAGGACGAGGCAAGAGCTGGTCACTGCTATTTTGGTCTTTTCTATGAAGCACTTGTCGCCCATCGTAGTCTTATCATCTCTCAGGCACCAATACAAATATTAATTGAGTCCTCGACACAAACACTGAGGGCAAGATAAGCATGGTGTCCAGAACTTACTCCATTTAGTGCATGACATGGCATATTGGTATTTGGGCTGGCGTCCAACGTTCAAACGTTCAAGCTTCAAGACGGGCGGTCGATTTTCAAATTCATTTTTTGACAAGTAGTCTCAACCATCACGTGCACGCTCCGGATGCCCTATCTCAGCGGCTCCTTAGCTCCCAGCGCTATCCTTGAGCTTGACGTCCTGATATCCTTTCACACTCGTCTGGCATTGGGCACTGCATATACCGCCAGCAATCGAAGTAACCGACCAGTTTATGAACGCACATCAGGCACCTTAGGTAAACCTTATGCAGGGTGTTCGTCCTTCAGTCGATCATCTCTCCGCCAGTGTCGAACTGAATGGTATAATTTTACATTGCTTCTGTAGGCATTCAATTGTCGACAAAATATCCAGCTCAGAATTTCAACCTTCAGAGTTATACAGACGGAGATGGGACAATGGTGCTCTCAAAAGGAAAATTGGCCAAATCCTCGTCGCCTCCGCGGTCAAGAATTATATTGATTGATTTCGACTTCTATTCTTGGGTCAGAAGTCCCGAAAACCCGATCGTATTTCTCAATGAAACGTCCTGTGCCTGACTGGCAAGTCTTATCGTTCAATACCTGAAGGCTGATAAGCCGCTCATTTCAGCCAACAGGACAATGATTCGACCGCCTGAATCCGACGCTTGAACTGATCCCTTCTGTGGGATCAACCTTGAAGTCTGGTTATCTAATCTACAAGTCCAGGCGCGCAACTTGAAGCTAACCAATCTACTGCCAGTGCGACTGGTCACTATGCTCTCCGCTAAAGCCCAACCCTACCCTTTTAAGTTCGACCCAGCAAAGACAGCACTGGTTTTGAGTAAGTGAATTGTTCGAAATCAACAAATTTCCAGCGTGCGCTGATCCCTTGAATTATTCATCAGTCGACTTTCAGCGAGACTTTATAGAACAAGGTGGATTTGGAGAAATCCAAGGGGTGCATCTCGATGCAGTCGCCAGGGCAGTAGATCCAGCCCTAAAGGTCCTGAAGCTCGCACGGGCAGCCGGCTTGACAGTTATTCACACTCGAGAGGGACATGAACCTGGGTTGAGGGACTGTCCCACTTGCAAGGTAGGTTAGATTCTAATCGGTGTAGTGGTTTATTTCTGAGAAAATTTATCCGGTCTTTAGCTTCAGCGACAGGCTAACGCGCCGAACTCCCCTCACAAGGTGGTGATTGGGGGTATAGGCCCCAAAGGTAGTCGACTTCTCGTACAAGGGGAACAGTAAGTCTCCTCGGATGTTCGACATTTCTTCGTTCACCAGTCCCATTCACATTTAACCAGTATGCATGACTTCATCGACTCCCTAAAGCCTGTTCCCGGCGAGATCATTATCGACAAGCCAGGAAAAGGTGGCATATTTCATCTATTAGAGGCACACTAGTACTGCGATTAAATCCAAGTCTAGGCGCTTTCTATGCTACCGAGTTGCATCAAATTCTCGTCAACAGGGCTATTTCCCATCTTATGATTGTTGGTGTCACCACGGAGTGCTGCGTCACGTCTACATTGAAGGAAGCAAATGATCGCGGTGAGCAATGTCTCTTTTTGGTGGAAATTACGCCCAATGAATGGAATAATTACTTAGGTTTCGAATGTCTCCTAATTAAGGACGCCACCGATGGTTATGTTGGCGAGGAGCGCAAGGCGATTGTTGTCGACATGATCACCCTCTCCCAGGTACGTGCGTTGGGACAAACATAGTATACCTACACTCTGATAAACTATCCAGGGACTTTTTGGATATGTAGCAGACTCTGAATCCGTTGCGAGCGCTCTCCAGCCATACACGGCTGAAGTGGAAACCAAATGCCCCAAAGCGTGGGACGGTTCCATGTCCATTGAGACCCTTCGATCTCTTTACTCCAAGGGTCTCCTTACTCCTGATTCAGTTATTAAGGAAGTTTATAAACGACTATCACTTCCTGGTGCTGATCCTGCAGTCTGGTTGCACGTTATTCCTGAAGAGGCTTCTATCGCTCTGGCTCAAGAACTTCTAAAAAAGTTCCCCGATCCCGCGGCCCGCCCTCCCCTTTTTGGAATTCCATTCTCCATAAAAGACTCGATCGATATCGAAGGACTGCCTACAACCGGCGCTTGTCCGGCATTCGCCTACACCGCTGAGAAAGATGCTCCTTCATATGCGTTACTCATCGAAGCTGGTGCCATCCCGATCGGAAAGGTCAATCTGGTGTGTGCGGTCTTCCGGTACTCATTGACAAGAGTTAAGCTCACCACCCCGGCGACAAGGATCAACTTGCTACAGGAGTTGTGGGCATGCGCTCACCGTACGGCCAACCTGCATCCGTCTTCTCGAAAAATCATATTTCAGGAGGCTCAAGCTCAGGCTCGTGCGTCAGCGTGGCAAGCAAGCAGGTTTCGTTCTCGTTGGCTACGGATACCGCAGGCTCCGGCCGAGTACCAGCGGCGTTCAACAATATTGTCGGATTCAAACCGACTCGGGGAACGGTGCGTTTTAATTAATAGTCCCTTGGGTATCTGTACATTCAAACCCCTATGAAATTAGATTCCAATGAATGGTGTAATCCCTTGTTGCCTCTCCCTCGATTGTGTCGCCATCTCTGCTTTAACCATTGCCGACACCCGCTTAGTCCATAACACCCTTTTCAAGATTGACCCAACCGAGGCGTTTTCAAAAGTTGCCCGACCTCCTTGGGCGCTAGCACCTCGGGCTGTGCTCCAGCCTGGCGAACAATTCCGTTTCGCCATCGCCCCGGCTGGCTCCGAGTCGCGAGCACTCATGTGTGAGGAGTTTAACACACTCTTCGAAGTTGCTGTTGCGATGATCACTCGAGTTGGAGGGACTCTCATAGAGGACATGGATTACACAATCTTTGAAGACGCTGGGCGGCTTCTTTACGAAGGTTCCTTTGTTGCTGAGCGCGTATCAGGGGTGAAGGAGTGGTACAATGCGCACCCAGCGCCACCTCCTGGGTCAGATAAACAGGACGCCCTGTTGCCTGAAATCAGAACGATCTACGATGCAGCAACAAGAAACTTCACAGCAGTCGACGCTTGGACTGATGCGCTCAAAATGATGCAATACCAGCGAAGAGCGAACGCAGAGTTCGCCGAGAAGAATGTTCAGGTTTTAATCGTGCCAACCGTCCCTCTCCACCCAACGAAAGACGCATACAGGAAAGATCCCATAGCACTAAATCACCGTCTGGGCAAGGTATTCATCTTTCATCCATTGCTTAAGCTTTATTATGAGGTTTCACTGACAAACCTCGTTTCAGTTTACCCACTATGGTAACATCTTGGACATGACGGGCGTATCAATCCCAGCAGGGTTTACATCTGATGGCATGCCATTCGCGATCACTGTTCTGGGTCAAAGCTTCACCGAAGGGATGGTACTTGAGATTGCTCAGCGCTTTGAACGTGCTTCTGCACACCCTCCAGGTGTAGATGCAAATCGGTCATGATCACATGTTTGATGGTATTGGTGGCTTACCATAGGGTTCAATGGAGTCGTTGTTATGGACAACTGGAAATGCGACATATTATTACAGCTGTGAATTATAGCATGTTTGAATAATATCTACTGAGATGGTACTTGGGGAGTTCTCCTCGGTGCGCTGGCTCGTGAGCGTGAGCGCTAATCATCAATCACACGTGTCGTCTATTGGTAGTGCAACTTTTTGTGGACTCGGACGTCTCGTTCTTTCCCAGATAAGCCTCACACAGGTCCATAGCTCTGCGCTTCTGTATCTCAGACCTAGATGAAGTGCGGTTTGGTGAACAATGAGAAACCTTCAAGCCCCTTTCTCAATGGTCTAGACCTTTGCGATCACTCAGCCCCACCACGTTTAATAATTGAAAAACGAAGGAAAGCGAGCAACTGTTTCACTACGGCACAGAACTCTGTGCGGTCAGCGTACCCTTTATACATTTTTGCTTACGTTTATGACGTCAGATACTGCAGCGGTCAAATGCACTGCTGCATGCCAGAGGTGTAGTGACATGGTACAGTAGGTCAAGGCTTTCGCCTGTCTCGATACGAGCCATTTAAGCCATACGTGTCTTCAACAGCCTGATCTTTACGCGGGATGCTCAAAATCGGACAACATGGTCTCATTGGCTACTTCCATGCCACAAGATAACATGCGTTCTCCTCATGGTCAGTATCTGTACCGATTCTTTGATGAAGCCAACTTGTATGCAGCCTCGTGTCCAAAGTAAATGTATGTGAAACCATCCGGAACCGAAAATGGCATTTCCCAATCGCTGCATGGTTGCACTCTCTTTAGTCACCCTGCCATTGCAAGCTGCTCTCAAACGCTCTCCATCCCGCTCTTGGATCTGAAGCCAATAATCGGTACGTCTCTGTGTTTATATACCGGCTTCGAACCTTTAGATAGCTTATAGAACTCCTCTCGCAGAAACACTTGAACAACACCCATGTCCAGTACTCAGCTTGAATCCAGGCCAGAGACCAGCGTCGTACTCCACAAAAGAGGACCTACGGGCGTTGTTGTACGTGCAATATCTTTCCTCCCCACACCCGAGCATCACTAAAGCTCATATTATAAGCAGACTGGTCCTACTCTCGAACGGCCAGCATCGTCATTAGCAGAAAATGTTCAAAAGACGATGGGAGGCTTCTACTCTGTACAAAAAGGTCTTCTCGGGAACAAAAGGGTCCCAAACGCATTTTACGACAAGTTCAAGCAAGGGAAATCCCTGTTTCGAGCTGAATGCGAAAATATGCGCCAAATCCTGCAAAGCTCCTATCGACATGCATCCGACTACGCTGTGTCAAGCCAGCGTGCACCAGACGACCGCTCAATTTCTGCTAAACGCTGCTTTCTATCCGCCAAGGCAGTCCATCGCGATGTCCAAGAGATATACCAGCGCTACGTCAAGCTTACTGAAGATTTTAAAACGCAGAGGTCAGCTTTGGTGTCGTATTTGACGAAGAATGGTAAGATCGTACATGTTAAACCTCCTGGCACACCCTAATTGATTCTCACCAGCTCAATCGCAATCTTCTTCCACTCCCACTATGTCAGAAGACGTCGACGATCCAGTCACTACCCTATTTTCAGCATTCGACGCCGTTCAATCCTCGTTACGAGACATCCAGGCCTTTTGGGAGCATCACGTCGGTTTCCTCTCTCTGCTTGTCAATCGACAGACAAACTTCCCTGCACCAGGGGAGGAAGCGAAGGCGACATTCGAACTCTGGACTCGTTGTCAAACTGCCCTTCTTCAGTCAAGTAGCTCCATCTCAGAATCGGCGGACGCGATGTCCGTTGAGCCAGTTGCAACTCCCTTGACGCGATACCCGACTCGTCGTATTACGCACCCGATCACTGAAAGGGACCGGCCACTACTGAACCCGACAGAAGGAGCCAATCGCTCAGTTGTAAGCTTAAAACCTGGTGCTGGTGCAGGGAAGACGAAAGACAAGAAGGGATTTTTTTCGTACATCCGTCGTTTGGTTTCTGGAAGTCTTAGGCGCTAATCGCTTCGAAATGAGTGGGTAAAGTTGTGCCAGCTGACGAGGTTGCAATATCTAAGTATAATCACATTGACTATCACTAATTTACTTGTCGGATCATGTGTGCCTCGTACTTGAAATGAAGTTTACTATCGTATTCATGACCACAAAAGCAATCGATAGATGAATCAGCTATGGGCAAGAAACGCGCATACCTCGAGGTTGCTGCATGTCGTTCAGAAGCATGGGCGTCAGTCCAGCAGGCATTAATACCCCTCTAAAGTCTTCGTCCATTCTGTTCGCCCCACCTAGGGACTACGTCCTGAAACATGGATCCTACCCTATCATTCCTGGAGTCCACACGCGAGTTCGACACAGTCGGTTTAGCCAGGAGCACGCAGAGGGCGCTGGAGATCATCATTCCATGGTGTAAAACATCAGAGTCCGAGTCGTAAGTGTGTGATTAATCCTCATACCGCTGGAATCCGATTGGAAAACTAGATTGGTCCCTCTGTCGGTCTCGAAGGAGATCCAGAAGCAAGCACACGTGTATACGAGGGCCATCGACTACAGCGTCGAAGCGGCTTATCAGGGCTTTACCGTTGCAGAAGATGCACTATCACTCGTCCAGTTTATTCAAGAGACCACACCAGACGAACGGACAGAGTTTCTAAAGGGTATGCAAGAGTTTGCCCAGAGAGGTCACCTAAAGGCCGACGAAGCTCATAAGCGGTTTATGGGCGTTCGGACCACTATTGAAAACGTATGCAATCCTCCTTTATATTGGATGCGGACATCTAATGGGAAATGCGCAGATACTGAAAAAATTAAGAGAAGACAAAGGAGGTGTAGACATCGACCAGGGTATGATTTAACATTCCCCCGCGTTACGAATACTGATTTATGGAGTCAGCAGGTAACATCGATGAGAAGGACTCGTCCGACCAGTTGGAAGTGCAGCTGACTCGAGGTATACACGATCTCGAGGTATTCAGTGACGTGTTGTCAAAATTCGTGGCCTGGTGGAATGAAATGAAGATGGAGACTACCACGCAGCTCACGCGGGGCAACATGGTCAGCCAGAAGTTCGACAAGATTCGAATGAGGTCCATCGAAGCCAAGTGGAAGGACCACAGGTCGCGATACGCAGCTTACGTAGATGAGGTAAGCTTGCATATTCTTTGAAGTTGACCTGGGCCTCAGCGACATTTTCAGATCGGGAAAGTCCAGGATCGCTATCACGCCGTTTTTACAGAAGCAAGAATAGAGGCTCTTGTCAAGTTGGATCCATTAGCGCCACCACCTCCATACATCGACACCAACCCTCCCACTGCCAGACTTGCTGGTAGTTCGAAGGACTCTGAAGTCGTCGATTCACCTCGTGATAGCAACGTCATCATCGACGAGGAGTTGTCGATCACGTCCTACATGTCGGCATCGCTGGCGACCGTGCAGATTTTGGAAAAGAAGAAGTGCCTCTTGATTATCAACTTCCAATGTCACCCATCCAACACCCGCCGCTTCACGTCGCTGAGGATCAAGTGGAGACTGGACCCCGTGAAAGGGTCTCGTCCTCCCAAAGTTGTCGACGTCGCGCCCAAGCATAGCATAGGAGCACGAAACAACGAACACCACAAGCGAATATTTGGGATAGCACTTCCAGCCCAGTTTAATGTGGCTGGGGTAACATTTGGCCCCGAGATTAATCAGGAGTGGGGTATGGAGAAAATCGTGGCCCGTGCGATGATGATTACTGGCTCTGCTCGCGGACGCGGACCAGACGCCGCAGAGTGGACAGTGGCCGAAAATCCCAGTGCAATGTCGGGCATCCCGACTCATTTTTGCGTGGCGTTGGTGGTGGAATATCAGGGACCGTTCCAGATCGACCTCGACGTCGTCGCTAAACAGCTTGGGACTGTGAGGTGGTGGAGTTCGAGGAACCATACTCGGGGGCAATGTCTGGTCGATGTTGATAGTGTTCACCATAAGTTTCAAGAGTACAAGCCGTCAAGGGATTGGCGCACGTGGTTCCCCCGCATCAACGGTGAGATTGACGGAGGTGTAGCGGACTATGCCCAAGAGGCACTGCGACGCGGATAAGTGCCCAAGGTTGTGTAGTACTTGACTTCCAATAAATTCGTTTTTAGCACGTCTGAGGGCCTGAGCCACTCTAGGCCGCTCTGTGCGATCCCTCGATGGTAGATTTTGCGGAGACATGCCAGTGCGTGAGTTTGGTCGGGACTCGACACGTGACTTATAAATTTACAGTAACATCATCGCTGGGGTCGCGTACTTGTGGGTATTGATTATAAAAATTGAGAAGATACAAAGACTACAATCTGACAACTGTTCGAGCCTATCGAGGACCCGACTGCTTGACTTCCCCTTTTTGCTCACGATTTTTCTAGGATAGATAATCCGGGGGCTGTACTTGCCAGCCTAGTTCGACGCCTTCCCCCGTACTTGCTTTCTTGACGACTACTTACTTCAGGTGTAAAGCTTGCATGCCCTTAGGAACCATTAAAAAGAGTGGACTTGAGTTGGGAAAAACGCAGGATAACATTACTCACCAGTGATGCGACGAGTTTTCCCGTTTTTCAAGGAGAGGGTCTTTGGTAGTCCAGAAGGGGTGGCGAGGACCTCAAGATCCCATCCTTACATTGCGTTTGGGCGTCTAAAAACGAGAATGTATACTCGTAAGCCTTGCGAGTGTGCTGCACATGCCCACGCAAAACATACCTTCCAACTGAACGTCTTGATAGCGTCCAAGCAGGCACGAAAAGATTTGAGGGGACCCAGCGTTGAACCCGACGACAACCGAATCCGAACTGGCGGCGAAGAGGCAAGCTTTTGAACAATTTTCCAAGCAGATTCGTCGTCGTCCATGAAATCGAAAACCTCGGAGCCATTGGACGTGAGATCTTTCCAATCTCCCTCCTTCATGTTTTCTGCTTCATCGTCGCAATTTTCTTTGCTTTGGCCGTCACAGTTGGAGGTCGCAAATGCGATTTTAGCGTGCATGATTGGTAACTCGGAGTTCAGCATCAACCATAATTTCGTCAGAAATAGAGGTGCAGTCTTGGGATCTTGCTTCGTCGAGACATCGTGAACATAGATGATGCCTCCGAGGGTTACTGATCCAAACTTGCGGTAGCTTGAGAAGTAGAAGAACATAAGGAACTCTGACAGAGCCCGAAAAACAGTACTCACGATTCATGCAGCCATGCATCGACGCGGGATATATACTTCCAATGCGCTCCAGGTACACCGAGTTCATTGTCGACACCGGGAGTGTCGACAATGATTAGGCGTCTACCTTGCACATACTGAGAATGAGCGGTTGATCGTTGAAACTGTGATCTGATATTGAGGGTGCCCGCTACGATGTTCGTCGTGCAAATGGAATGGATGACCCCTCTAGCAACTGGCATTTCCCCTTTCCCGAGGATATGGTTCACTAGCTGTGCAGAGTAAAAATCATGGTTTGGGGGGGCTACTTCTGCGGAATGCCCACCGTACTCTTGCCCGAGCCTACAGGCCCCATTACACTAAGTACCTCCCAGTTGAGTTGCCAAACTTCTCAATTCAAAGAAACACATACGAACATGAAAACGATATCAGAGTCCTTCGCGTCTTTCATAATCTGGTCTCTGGAGCTTCTCGGTGCCATGTGTTGGATTTCACTTGCAATGAGTTGATGCGATAGTAACTTGAAGGATGGATTGCCAACGCCTCGACTCAGGTACTTATGATGGTTATAAATCAACACCGTGGCTTGAGGCCTGTCCTCTCCAATGCTTCATACACCCACCCTCCAACACATGGAAAACACGCGTGCACTGATATTTCCTTCTGATTTCCTCGAGACCCAGACGCCACCCGTCGCAAAGCGGTGTCGTCAAAACTCTCTGGATGAGACTGTACCATTTTCTTGCGGATGTCGTACACCTTGGCACTGCCTAAGCGCCCATGTGCCGTTGATCAATCGATGAATTGCTGTGAGCCTGCGGTCGCTCTTGGATAGAAAGTTGGGAGAATGTGTGAAATGATGCTACTGCGTGATATGAAGAACGTGTTTTTGTGCTGTGATTTAGTCTAACAATTGATGGGGGCTCCAATGGATTGGTTCGTTGCTTCATGGTCTCCTCGGGTACCTGCTGTTCACATTAAATTCAACATAGACAAGATGTACCATTTAGTGCGTGATGAGAAATCGGGAGAGTCTTGATCTAAGAGTAGACGTTCGGGAGCGTCTACGCAAAGATTGCTGTGAAAATGAGGAACCATCCCATCTGCACAACTAGTATCGAAGCTGTTCATGACTGCCAGTGCCCATCTTGCGTAGTTCTCCTGAAGCCTGGCTCCTTGTGACTGTTCAGCGTGAATAAACTCCCCGGAAGCCAACCTGCTGGTTGCCGACACGCTGCAAACACGAGTGATATCAATACCGTTCATGTAGCGTCCAACCACATTCTTGGTGGCCGTTAGTGGACAGTTGCTATCGGATGGCAGCGAGACACGCCACGAGGGGAATGTGTGTTGCAAACTGCGTTGAAGGCGCTTCACAGGACGATCGACTGTGTCTGTGTACCAGAGCTTGGAGGCAGATGAGTTACCTTCAATGACGTTCCCGTCAGTGATGATCGCAATGATCGTGAACGAAAAAAGCGTACCGATTCCGGCTGAGAGAAAGACAGTGTCACTCGAACATGTTGAAGCACCTTTGCCATGAATTTGCACGAATGCACAAGAGGACGGAGGGCAGCTGTCACGATGATGTTGCCACTCGTAGATGGCAATGCTTGCATCGAAGAATGGCTCTCGCTATATTCAAGTTAGCAGGATCACTGGTTTTCGCAATCGAACTTAACTCACGTCGTTGTGAGCTGGGTCTGTCTTGTAATAGCTCTGTGACGGAGACGAGGGTTGAATACAATCGGATGGATCCAAAAATGCCCTTCTGTCTCTTCCTGCGACGAGAAGACTCCTTGATCCGGTCAAGGAGAATATTGAAGCCGCCTGCTGGACTGTACCCATGTCATATCCTGGGTGTGGGGCAGAGATATGGACATTCCGTGAAATGCCACGCTGAGTTGAGGGGACGATCATGTAGCCCCAGCCCTTGAGGTAATTGCCGCACGGGGAAGTCGACTCATATAGCACGCAGCAGTTTTGAAAGGGTTCCACTGCATAGATTCCCTTTAGGGAGAGGGGTATTGGGGTAATAGAACAATTTCCATCGACGGAAAGGAGCCGAGTGGTGAGGTCCTTCCAGTCTTCTCGTTGACTTCCGATTGGTTGCGCTAAATCGTACGAGAGGGAATCGTAGAAAGCGGGAGGAATGGTAAATTGATCCAGGCAAGTCGCAAGCCCGACGATAGATGTGGCGTGGCGAAGACAAATTGTAGGAGAGACTCCCACATCTTGCAAGAACATGAAAGTTATCCAACGCAGAAGTGAGTCGAGCAGATATGTCCAGAGAGTTGCAAGCATTGCTCCTGGGGTTGCTCAATGAAAGTATGTTACTTTCCGATTGGGCTCGTTTGGTGGAACAAGAATTATCGATGGCCCAGTACATAGAAGATCGATTTAAAAGCGCAGAGAGGTCCCACAGATTCACTCTCGCACTACATGCGCATGAGAACCTGCATGCTGTCTGTCGATCAATGGTGGGAGAAATCGATAGTTATGACGCTGACTCGCCTCAAGTACTTCAAGTTTTAAGTTTGGAGCTGGCAGCCTTGAGGCGCAGGTGAAAGGCACGTCTTGGTATGCCAGCGCGATGATGGATTAGTGACAAGGTCACGTGTATTGTTACCCTTCGCGAAGTGTCACAAAAAAGCGTTAACTTCGAGCAGTGGGTCAACTGGTCATGATTTATCTTTCACGTTTCGACATTCCGGTCCTAGTGGTCCAGCTATAAACTACATCGTCTCTTACTTAGGTTTTGCTTAGGATATCGAATGGCAACTGAGAGATCATTAAAAGGGTATAGAAATCAATAAATCACGCAAGATCTCCAGATTGAGATGCTAGATTGTGCTCGATAAATTACTCCTCCAATGCAGCCTTGGCCTTAGCAGCTGCCTCGAGCTCGCTGAAGGATCCGCTCTTCAGGCACATTGTCCTGAAGATGCCCTCCTGTTTCCTGATGAGATTCCACGGCGTATCAAACTCCACAATCTGTACACGTAGTGAGTGGACAAGCAAGTTTGAACTGAGGATGAACACCTACCTCGCCTTTGTCGAGTACCAATAAACGATCGTAGTCAATGACCGTCCGAAGACGATGAGCAACTGGTGACATTAGATACATGAGGACATGACCAGTCAAGTGCGCAACGTACCCGTCAAAAGAAGTGAGTTCGTGAATTCTTCTCTGATAGTCGTTTGAATTTTGGCATCCGTCGCAAAATCAATGCTGCTGGTTGCCTCATCCAGCACAATAATAGAGCTGCGGCGTAGAAGAGCCCGTGCCATTGCGATAAGCTGCCGTTGACCTTGCGAGAAGTTCGTTCCGCCCGCAGAAACCTTTGTGTCAAGTGTGACGGAAGATTTCACATCCATGTCCGTTGTGGTGATGGACATCGAGTCGATGGTATCCTCGCGTTCAATTGTATGTACAGAGGGAGCTCGTGAAGGTACCCTCGAGGAGGACGCGCTGTGTTCACGAGATGTTCGCTGAGAGGCTTGATTGCTGTCGGAGATCATATGCACACGACGTAGCAC
>Ga0247741_1001128_pt1 | contig 14728 bp, 11 predicted proteins | sample UWRJL213509R2_FD_180945 | JGI IMG/M metagenome (GOLD analysis project Ga0247741, IMG submission 180945) | Plant litter microbial communities from Arlington Agricultural Research Station in Wisconsin, United States - UWRJ-L213-509R-2 | ecosystem: Environmental > Terrestrial > Plant litter >... | reverse complement strand
CGTTGCTCCGTCTTCGGAAGATAGAGTTAGGCTACCACGGCTGGTTCAAAATAAGCAGGAAACCCTCCCGCACATCCGCTAGTGTCACGGAGCTTCTGAAACCGGACGGAACGAGTCGACATGAGTCCAGAGACGTTGCGCAGCTTGTAATCACAGGGTTATGTTTTGAAGCCCCGAGAAGCCTAGCTGTGCGTTTTCGGCTGCTCAGTGCTCTGGCGAATCCATAGACATAGACCCTGAACCAACACGAGTAATGGCTTTCATTTGGAGTCAGTTCCTGAAAGAAGCCACGAGTGAGAAAGGTCTATAGAGCGTCGAGAATGAGGAGTGTAGATGGACTACCATCTGTATTAAATGACGCACCTTCTGGAAGCATGTTTCATTGCGCAACCAGGGCGCTTACGCGACAAAACGCGCTTTCAGAGTTCAAGGAGTGTACTATCATGTTTCGCCGGTAGATTGTCGTGACAGCAGTTAAACAAAACTTTTGCCTCACAGCTCCATATGCGAGGCTCAAGATATCACAGAATCGTTTTCGTACCAGAATCTCGCTTGGATATGAATCCATGAGCATCTATCCGATAAGTGCACGACAACCCCTTGAAGGTTGAAAATCTTATCAAGCATCCTTCAGAGACTGGGATTCGGATACATAAATGACGCTGCGCGTAGTAGTCTTAGTCGCGGAAGCTTCGGTTGACCATGAAGCTGAAGTTTGATGGTTCGAGAACAAGTTTGCCCCACGACATCGACCGTTGACAGGCGGGCTTTCTCGGGCCGTCAGTGGACCGCCTAACTCCGGCCACTCTCACCAATTTCCAAGTCTGTACACTGCTTACTCACTGGTACAGTGGTGAGGATGCCAACCCTATACCTCGATGCAAATACCTTATCAAGGATAACTCAAAAATGACTGGATGAATTACGTGGCTTCTTCTCTCAGATAGACTTAGCGGTGTCTAGAACAGTTTAAGTGGTCGACGTCCCAGTTCCCTTCGAATCTTGTTCATTAGGGACGGTTCACTGGTAGGCATTTACTTTTTCCTTCGCTAAAAGCCTCACTGTTGAGAAAGTTGACTCTAGAGAGCAAGTAATATACATATATCGACCATTCAACATACAGCGTTATGGACCATCTGACTCTTTGACACATTCTGCCCGATCATAAGGTTGATGGTCCACCAAGCAGGGCAGAGAACGCGGAAGTGGATCAAATGAAGTCTTATTACCACAACAACAAAATGCTTCCTTTGACAGGGGTGCACGTCTTCAATCTTACCCACGATTATTTTGCCTTCATGTAGCTATGACTCCCTAGCCTTTGGGGGAGCTTAATTTCCTTCGAGTTGGGATAAACTCGCAGGTCTTCCGCACAGTCGGATTTAGAATATAAAATCATCATGAAATAACGGAGTGACTATCTACCAGGACTCAAGTAATATGGTTAACGGCTGATTCAATCAAAGCTTCCCCATATTGATTCCTGGGGAACAGGACGCCACCCTCGTCTTCGACAAATGTACACTGGGTGAACGAGCGCCATAAAGCATAGAGTGCTGGCTATATAGAAGTCGCTCGTCATTAATTTCTCAACGAGCAATTGAGAATCATGAACGTACCGTAGAATCGTAGTTGTAATAATCTCCAAGAACCGGTTTGATGGCTTCTGTAACTTGTGGTAAATTATCTGGCATTCGAAAAGAACGAGATTCGAGTTAGATTTCAGGGTCCTTCCATCAAACAGGTTCTTACAAAAGGGAACGCCAGGGAAGAAGTGGTGTGCAACGTGGTCTGTGCTGATCTATGACACAGGTCAGACACCACCGTCTGTGGCTCAAAAGTGAAATGGCTTACGTTGTGGAGGAAGAAGCGCCCAACCCACCCAAATAGTGGTCGATCAACAGTTGCAAGTGCGCCTCTAGAGAAAGTCCATTGGTCCTAAGTGATAGAAAAAGGTGAGTTGAAATGCTGCACGGTGTGGCAAGAACTAATGCGTGTCCATACCTCTCGGTAATAAGGAACTGTAGGGTCACAGTGCTGGAGGTACGTGACGAGAACCAGCCTGAAGCGTGTTGATGAGGGCGAGTCATTCGTGATGACCAATAAAACCCTACCAATTATGAGCGAACTGAAAAGAAGCAATTTACTTAGTCTCCACAATATTGAGGTTACAATTCGAGAAGGTGAACTCACCAACCATGGAAGGAGATAATGAGCATATAAACTTGACCAACTGTTCCTATAGCCGTATATGCACAGTAAAGCTATCATGCCGGCAATACCGGTGTTGGAGATAATCACAAGTTTTCCTACAAAAGGAAGCGTTTAGAGAACGTTTCGAGAAGATGATGGACCGCTCACGATGTTTCGCGTGGAAGAGGAGGGAGGAAGGTCTGTAATGCTTTTGAGAAACAGGTAGCTCGTGTGAGGCCGTGACTACCTGTAAAAAACACAAGACCGACTCACGCTTGTCCAAGACGGATATCTTGGGTTGCCTTTGCGATTATGCCTGTAGGAGTTCGCGATCGTCAAGTAATCACGTACTTCGGCTCAAAATTTACTAACAACAGGTACAACTGGAAACCACTGCGACCACAATCAATAATGCCGGGCATCGCGAAAGCGGATGCTGTTTACTCACAAGAACTGACGGATAAACATCTTGAAAATGGTAAATGCGGGTGTTTCTTCAAGTAATTCGGTATAGTCCATTCGAATAGCAACCTTACCATCGGGAAGATTAAAATCTTTCCGAGTAAGCGGAACATAGGTTTCGTCGCGGTCAAGGTTGTTTGTGGCTTTCTGAAAACGTAATATTCAGCCGTTGGAACGGCCATGAGCTGCATTGTGAGACCATGAATGACATACATGATGAGTGCTGTGCGTGACCCGCCAGCTGTAATATGGAGTAAGAACAAATGTATGGACGGCCACCCCAATGGCAGTATTGATGAAGCGGTAGGGCGAAAGAGCGTTATGGCCGGCCTAGGGACTGTTATTGAGTAGCCATTGAGCAGACACGGTGATCCCACCTCGTGTCCTGTGGCACAAAGTTGGTCAGTGAGTAATCGTTTCTGGATATCAAGTACAGCAGCTCACCTAAGCACCAGAGGCCGGCAAATGCAATGCCTTGCCATCCCCAGTATGTCAGCCATAGAAATGGACGCAAAGCATCGCATATGGTGCGAGTAAGCGCCGACTGTCGTACACCAAAGTCTGACACTGAATTGATGGACGATCCCGCCTGATAGAATACATAGGTGATGGCGAAATGGCGGAAGACGTAAAGCACACTCCTGCTGGTCGAACGTTCGAACAGATGGCGTGGAACTGCGTCGTGTAAGTGCTTCAGAGAAATATTAGGCGGGGTGAAAGGCCCTCGATTCCTTCGAGCCTCGTATTCTGGGCCCCCCTGGAAAACCTGGAACCAAAGCATGAATGGAGCCCAGCTGTGAGATACGGATGGGTGGAACAAAAGGGAATTCTGAAGGAAAGATAGGATCCATGAACATTCTGTGAGACCACCTCTTATACTTTCAGCAGTGAGGATTTGCGCGGGGCACACGTCGAACAACCATCAGAGGGGAATCCACCGCCACAGCTTGACACGACATGACGTTTACGAAGGCAAACGTTCTCGAAACAGATCCGCGATTATTGCAGAAATTCTACTGACTCCACTCCGTGAATGGAAGTCAGAGCGCTTCAAAGCAACTTTGTGTGTCGTGCTGATGGTGGGAAGATGAGCCGCCACACGCGTATATCCGCGAAAGCTCTGTCTTTTCATCCCTAATTGGAATAACGTGAAAAGCTCATTGGCAGTCTGTCCATGGCCTTGGGTGAAATGAAGGATTCTATGATAATAGATAGACCCACCAATCGCTCATTGACTTGCGGATGCTCGTAACATGAGTGGAGGCCCAAGCCTGGATACCCAACGATATGACCACGGTGATCGCTTACAAGTATACATTTAGGAATAAACATCAGATAAGGATACGTGTATGCAGATTGCGATTGTCCGATTGAACGCGAGTGTAGGATAAATAGTGGGAGATAGACGACAGGGAGAGATGAACTTGAATGTTCTCAGGGGAGTAACAGCCATTTGGCCAGCAACTTGGGGAAGGATGGTGTTCCAAGACCAGTAACGGGATCCCAACCGGGAACGGCGGTGAATCCTGGTGTTCCACAACCTTGGTTTCCTCCCGTGGTGATATCATTGAAAGCACCGGAAAAGGAATCAGAGTAGATCTACGTTGGCAATCGTTGAGTGTTCAGTACATCTAAGTGAATGATTTGGCACGAACCGTTGGGTTGATGAATCCGATAGGTTTCTTCCCAATGGTGATACGAGCGTCGTTGACCATGGTTAAAATGGCGCCGACTACGGGGGCGGAGGCCGATGTCCCGAAAACTCGAGCAAATTTGCCAGTGACCTGGGTGAGGTATTAACTAATAATTCTAATACCATTGGGGAAGCAGCTTACCGCAACAGCATAGTTTGCACTTCGTTAACGAACATATGTTAGTTGACGCTACGTCGTCATAAAAAGTGAGGCTCACCCATTAGCAGAAATGTCTGGGAAGCCACGAGTCTGAAGAAGAGACAGTGCAATCTCAGCAACATGACATACGAGGGATCATAATTAACCTACTGCGCCGGTCGCATTGTAAATTTCCGCAGAATATGCAGGCTTATGGTTTTTGAGGTAATTGCCGACCGCCTTCTTCTGGTATTCTGGTATGGGGAAGTAGTTGCTGAATCCACCACCGCTGTAGATGACTTGCTCGCAAGCGCCTTCTGGGTCAGTAACTTTTGAGCCAGGATTGACTTGTGTGGCTCCGATAGAGGTGATGTATGGGCAACTGGAGGGGAAACCGGGGTTGAAGATTTTCCCATCCTCTGTTTGAGTTCCTGAGACGAAGAACTTAGGAAAGACTTGGTATTCAAGAAGCTGATAGACGTACCATCAGGGTTTAAGCATAATCCACCATTGCCTATACGCAGTTGGATGAGATTCAGCCCAAAAATCAGGAGAGATCGTACTCACCAGCAACACCATTATCACCCGATGAGTAGACCACAGTGACTCCCATCAACCCGAGTTTGGCATACCTGAACATATGTAAGTGACATGAAATCAAAATATGACCAACAAGCTACTGACTCTTTGCATTGACGGTCGGTATAGAATGGTGTGAGATCCGCTTCGTTGTAACCGTAGGAGGTGGAGATGACGTTGGCAGGCTTGACCGTTCCACAATCTGGTCCGCCTTTTTTAGGTAGTGGTCAGCCAGACTTCGAAAACGAGATGAGTTGTACAGACCCTTGTAACCACCAGTGAGCGGGTCGGGATAGGTACCGTCTTGATTAGGATCGTCACCACCCTCAAAAGTACAGTACGAGCCGTCCAGTGCGTCGAGGAGATTGTTGAACGATGCACCTATAAGATAGACTTAATTAAGCTCAAGAAGGCTGGGGTTGCAAAGGTTCTGACCTTGGGGGATATCTCCGACTTGATAAAGAGTGACTTTTTGCTTGTAATTCTTGAGGTTGACGAGATTCATGGCATATTGCAGGTCGAGATTTGATTCTCCGTTATACTCAAATCCGGTAGCTTCGGTCTGGACAACGCCTAGAAATTTTCAATGTTTAGCGTAGTGATAATACCGCCAAGGTACGAATAGCCAACCTCCATCGATGGAAACGAGCGTCGGTGATGCCCCTACTAAACTTTGCGAGAAATTCCTGTTGAACATATCAAGGTCGGATTGGAGGTAGGCCTGGGGGGTATATTCCACTGTTCTTCATGAGCATGTATATTTATGATAACAAAAAGAGGGCGAACCGATGGCATAAGAATTCTTGTCGCCGGAGAGGGGCTGGTAAACAAGGCCGTAAAGTGCTCTCAAGCAAACTGGTGTGATGATCTGATCGCAGTTCTCGAGCTGATCGAATAGGTTGCTGATAGAACCTGTCGTTTTAGGAGTAATACCGACTCCAGGCTGACCGATCTTCCTAGCTGGGACAGCACTTCCCCCTCGCTTTTGGAGGATAGCGTCGAAGTGGACGGTGGGGGTCACGAGTTCGACATGAGGAGAGACGTGTTCAGGAAGATGGTACGCGTCACAGCCTATAAGATGTGTTAGTGCGATGGAATGGAAGGCAACACTGAAATGGTTTACTACTTACCGATGTGCTGTTCGCCCCCTTTGTGTGAGTAAACATGATACTCTGTCTTGAGGAGGCGTTCCGCTTCGTCCACAGTCGCATCAAGTTGAATCCATCCCCTTGTGGGCGACACATGCACCCTCTTCATGTCGAATCCTGCTTCAATCAACCAGCTGCGAACAGTGTCGATAGTCTCGCGGCTAGGAGCGAATGTCTCAGCGACTTTAGCAGGAGTCCAGTGGTTCCCGTAGTTGGGTGAAGCTGGGTCGGAGACATCGTGAAGCATGGCGTCGATACTGTCCATATTCGACTGCTTCAGCCCAAATCGCAGAGGTAACACTTCGTCGGAGCCATGCTTGTGGGAGTGTGTCCAACCGTATGGTATGTGAGAGCGCCTCTCGTGTTGCACGTAAGATGCATGGGCGACGCCAGCAGAAAGGAGCGCGAGGAGGTTAAGGAATGTGAGGGTGAACCGCATCTTGGCACGACCTGGAATTCGAAGTGGGGATGCGCAAAGCTGCGTGGCGGAATAGAAGGTTTAAATTGGGCTGGCTTTAATATGATTTTGAAAACAACCCAACCCAGTCGAGTAAGACACGCATGGTTCTGTATCTTCGTTGTCAAAACGTCAAAGAACCCAAGGTAGTTAGGTAAAATGCTACCACGCGGAGCGGGACTACTTGTTGTATGCAAGCGAGTAAATTGCAGTCCCTGATGACTCCCTAAGCACCCTACGAGCCTGACCGTCGCTAAATGACCTGAAAGAGTGCAGCAGAATGTAAAGGAAAGTCGGCTGGCATTAGATTTGCGCACAAGGCCGTTATAGACATGGTGTAGGTGACGGTAGTCGACAAAGGTATCTTCAGTGTTCATGTGGCCGGACGAGCGATATAAATAGAATACAGTCCGCCATCAATTCAATGAATACATATAGCCTTGTAAACCGATTTAGGTGCAATACTCCACCCACTCTGTTTAAAAAACATCAGACGGATCAGATCGATGTGAATTTGGTTCAATTTTAAAGAGAAGCGTGGCAGTCGATGCCAGCCTACTATATGCCAGCGAGATATTATGGACCTAAAGCGGCAACTCACACAAGGTAGTATGGAATTCAGGAGTCTGTATGAGATCATTAACATGATAAGACTGCTGGCGACAGCATGCTGTAGCTCGCATACACATGTCAATTTGTAGCTGCGCGGCTTCAATAAGATCGACGCGTCTTCTCATGACGAATCAAAGGAAACCAAGTTCAGGATTTCCAGTCTTCCTCCGAGCTCATACGACCTTGTCTAGACTCCATTGAACACGTTTGCAAGCCAAATGTTTGTCAAATCATTTATTTGGCACTCAGACGTATTGCTGATAGACTGAACATTCCGGCGCGCTAGTCGTCATGGCTGTTGACACCAAGAATGAGGATACATGAGAACGCAAAAAGTCCGAGATTGCACCTCCCAGCTCTACCCTTTTGTCCTGGCACCTTCTCAGCGAACCTCATTCAGTAATGTGATGAAATTCGACATCCGTTCGAAGTGCTTGATGGCCTTTGTAAGAGGACCGGCGAGTGTCAAAGATTCAGTACTCGGAGCTCTAGGACCCAGTCCATGGCCACATAATTGGTAGTAAGACGTTGTATAGAGGTAAATTATGGTTGCACGCGTTGCAAAGGCGAAAGTTGAGTGCAAGGGTGAATTTTAGAAGCGTTTGAGCGGTGGGTGCCGCAACAGCAGCTAGACTCAGAGCGATATTGGGAGGCACTGAGGTTGTAGTATTCACTTGGTATTCGAGGGCAACCGCTGCGCCATGTCAGTGGCTTAGGAAATTTTGCGTCCGCTAACACTCTCGTGTCCATCCCACTTCAAAAATTTAGCGAATGTCGGAAAAACGTCAGAAGCCCTCCTTTTCATAAATTATAGAGTTAAGATGTCTAAAACTCCGTCCTTTCCCCAATATTTTCCTCATTTAAATAACCATTTCACGACAGTTTGCGCACGCAATCGGGTGCTGCAAAACAGTATGAGGCTCTACTCTTCGATTCAGGAATGTTTGGGTACAGAGTCGAGTTACATTTGGTTACTACTTTCACGGATGAAATGACCGAAAAGGCAACACACTGCCCAAATGAGGATTTCCGGCACATTTTATCTCACTTCCTCGTCGGTACAGTGATACGTTCCAGCTTGTCCTTTACGGAGAACACATGTATGTGATGTACTCGCGATGAGGCAGCACATGATGGTCACAAATAAAATCGGAGTAGCAAGTTGGGTTCAGTTCAATCCTCGAGGTACAGATTTGTGGACAGAAGGGAGAAGTAGGAGGCATTGTACTCACAATAGGTCTAGTGTACGATTAGCGTTAGTTATGGCCAAAGGGGATAGGAGAAAAGACTTTTATCCTTCTTCCGGCGCCGTGGTTAATGATAAGAGGGGCCTAGATGTGTCCCAATATCATGACCGTTTCTATTTCAAGTTGAAGCTTTAGTGAAAGATCAGGGCTTATCGGCCTTTCCGTAAGTACGTTGTGGGGTGCTTCTCTAGAAGAATAGCTAGCCACGTTGGAGGTAGACTATATTCCCTTGCATATCTAAATTACACAGTAGATACATTCGTATGTGGTGTCGCGTATCTTGAAGTCCAATACTTCACCATATTGGAATTTAGCTGATCCCGAACGCTCAAATAAAGGCCTCGCGTTCATGTCTAGTTTTCCAGCTTCGCTGAGAGGAATGAGACCGAAAGGGTAAGACATTGCCCAAATGCAGAACTCCGGCAAACACTTGCCTGTTCTGATAATGAGGTGTTCCTCATTGAAAGTAGTAAAAGAGGTAGGAAATTGTTGATAATCAAAGATTCCATGCTAAATAAAATCATACAACATGCATAAATTGATTTTCAGTAAAATCTACAAGCTCACAAATGTAAAGAGACACATGGATGTTCATTGGGGACAAAATCCAAAACTATCCTAACTCATGCAAGAGATCCGATATCGAATGACAATCTGGCATTGCAGTCACCTTTTATGTAACGGATTGGTCAACTGAAAAGGGACCCAAGGCATTAGACTGGTCCAGACACTCTGTAAAAGACAACTACATCGGGTTGTGTCAATCGTGGTATTTGGGACCGACGAGGGAGGTGTTGTGATGATGTGGAGGCAGAGTTTAGAACTGACGAAGAGGATGTTTCAGAGGATGCAGATGCAGTATTCGTGGCCGACGAACTAGATGGGGTGGAAGTTGCAGACTCAAGGGCTGCAGGCGAAGAAGCAGGCTCGGGTCCAACGCAGACTCACCCTATTACTGGTGCTACAGAGAGCAAATTTCAGCCGGATTCAATCTCGTACGCAGACTATTTGAATTACTCACTACCACATTGCGCTGCGAAATGACCTGAGTTTGCATCAAGGATCTTCTCGGTGCTGCATTGATTTTCGGAGACTAGGACATCAACCATATTCTTTGACGCCAATTCGAGTCCCGGAGACATGCAACTCGAAGAAACCGTGCTTGTCCAACGCTCTACCTTTCGCTTGATAAGGGAATCCAACGTGTTTCCAACTTGAAAGAACACGATGTGGAAGTCATTCCCGATGGGATTGATAGCCATGAATCGGCTCTCAGTACCGTCCTTCAATTTATCCAGTGCAACTAGTGTTTAATTTTGTTCGCGCGGTCTCCATGTCGGTCAGGAACAAGTCCACCACCACCTGCATCTGTCGATCAATGTCTGTAAAGCTTTATAGGCGAAGAAGTGAGAGCAATGCATGAATAACGATACGTCCTTACACAGATACGGACCTTTTGGTTTATTTTTCAGGATATTTTCCAGAATATGTACATCACTTCCTCGATGTTCTGTGACCCAGTTAGACAGCGAATAATGAAGAAATTAGCTTGTTGACCGAAGAGACGTACAGATCCGAAATCATCCACGATGAAGTTCACGTCATAATCCCTACACTGAACAATCGTCTGGCCCCTTCACGTGCAGTAGCTCGAGTTGTAATGGGGTGTGTCAATTTATAGGTAGCTGTTGTGGTCAGAGAAAGACCAACGACATTCCGAGTGACTTTTGTCAGGGGTCTGAGAGCACGTGATGTGCCGATTTTTTTGAGACGCGTCGAGCCGTCGTCGATTTCGACCGAAACCAACGTCGTAGCCGACCTTATCCTTCTGACTCTCAGCTCTCGGGTACGCTTGTTGATTTCTGCAGTGGTTGCTCATCTCTGAAGTCAATTCCCAGACTATCTCTAGCTCCCCTCCGAGAAGAACTACATGCCATCCGCTAGAGGGTGATTATTGCATACATATGTCCTGCTCAAACATCCTCTGTCAGTCCCGGATGAGCACATTCATCCGGTCCACCTTACCCTGCGTAAGGCGAGGTCGACACTTCGATTTGACGTCGAGGCTCTACGCGGCGGCCCCCTTCTCGACCTCATTGCAGTATCAGCCAACCCCCGGCGCACCTACGACGCATCTGAAAGCGTCACAACGTCGCCGAACAGCACTGCAATCATTCGGCCAATCGCGCAACTTAACGGTTGATAGTCTGTTGACGCTGCATAGCAAATGTCGACGCTCACCTCTGTGTATGGACTGGTGCGGGACTGCTCGAGTGCGGAGTTTGCATTCGACCGCAGGTACGTCTTTTGTCACCAGCTCAGAGATACTTCAATCAACTTTGTCTGCACATCTCTATTTTAGTTACGCGCCACATGGGGATTGATCGACCAGAACCCGGCACTGGGTATGCACCCTCATCTCGTCCTCGCATTTCGTTATGGTCCTGACTAGCTTTGTTTCGTCCCTTCCACGACACTTGTTCGTTCCTCCTTGACCGTCTTATGATTATCTGCGGAACCTGCAACACGTCAGCCTAAAAGTCCATTTCAAGGACTCAACTGGGAACCTCATTAGAACCGTGGAAGCCAACGAAGGTGACGACATTCTCGCTATCGCGCATGAGTATGATATCGACCTCGAGGGTGAGTCCAATAAACTACGTAGCTCGGATCGTCGTCGCTAACCACCAACTTTCTTCTATGAACCTTTCGATTTACTCCTATGGTCGACCTGCCAATCTCATTCCGTACCAACGTTAATCTCACAACGCCTCCTTTCGCTTCGTATCCCCATCAACTACAACGGAATTATTTTCAATGCTACACTGGATTCCCGATCACTGTCAACCCATAGGGGCTTGTGAGGGCTCAGTAGCTTGTTCGACGTGCCATGTTATCCTACCAACGGAGTATTACGACCTTCTGCCGGAGCCTGAGGACGACGAAAATGACATGTTGGATATGGCGTTCGGGCTCACAGATACGAGTCGACTAGGTTGCCAGGTCAAACTGACGAAGGACCTAGACGGCATCACCTGCACGCTGCCATCGGCGACGAGGAACATGTTTGTTGATGGTAAGTGCACTCTCCATTCGAGAAGGGGCAGGTTATCTTTTGGAGAACATTTTGACTGACATTCCTTGGAATTAACAGGAAAGAAGGCATCGCATTAGCTGACCCTTTAATATATACCGTAACTAATGGCACTTTCGCATCCCCACCTCTATAATTCATGCACGGTTCAAAGAATCGTGTTACACAGCCAACTTCAAGCCAACAATCACATACGCCGTCCAAATTTGATTGTGATTCTAAAGATCATGCAGCCTGCATGGGGGACGTTCCGAACGCGCCGTCATTTTTCAGGGGTGGCATGCTTGATACTCATATGCCTTGCAGAAATCCGCTTTGTCCGTTTGTTGTTCATCACCGCAACCTCCGTGAACCACGGCCGGCAATGGAAGGCGTGATCTTCGTTTATTCAAACGAGGATGTAATGATGTGCGCCCGGCGCTTAATCTCCAGGCGACCCAGGACGTATCCACATCCCACCCCGCATCTCTGAATCCCCATGACCATATTCTGTCTCATGTCTATGAGAGAATGTGTTGCCATCACTGAGCTGTCGACCTTGGAACTGTTTCCCTCCACTTTGGTCGGAGAGTCGGAGCAACACTGCCAGTGATGCTTGGCCAACGATAGGTTTGCCTAAGTTTGTTGAATTCCTAACTTCATCCCCTCGTTTCTAGTCGTTCCCCTCACTTGAACATCCTCACATTGATATCGATACGGTCGCAGTACATGTGGAATCCTCGGTCAACGTTCAGGGGTCGATATGACGGTCTGACGGCATTGCATAGCAATAAGGGAGATTCTCTCACAGAGATATACCAGCGGTGGCAGTAATTGACCAAATTCCTCGCGATAAGCTCGAGGCGCGCTCCATGCATGAAGCGTAACGACGACTCGAGGCATTTTCTAACTTCTTGGGCGTCCTATGTGTATCTTTCACACATGAAATGAAAAACATCCCTTCCAGTCGCAGTAGTTGTTTCCCGATTTGGTTTCAAAAAAGTTGACTTCCCCGCCACCCAGGGTCGAAACCGATGATTGTCCCCATACTATCATCTACGGACAAAGTCAACAACTTGGGCTCAAAGCCCGTCCCCTTCGCGAGTTAATTCACTCAGACCTCTCTCGAGTCCATAATATCTACCTTATACTTTGCCCGGTTATCTGTAATGATCCGGAACTGGACAAGATGGGCTTGTCATCGACATTGTTGGAGATTACAGGGCCAACGGCTGTCATCCGTTCCTGGCAAACCGTTCGGCCAAGTTCGCTTCTGGCTTAGTGACCAGCGCTCGGTCCAATCCCAGATCTAGAAATCGAACTAAAAGGCCCCCGATCTTATGACAACTATAATAAAGACTCGCTCGTCCGTTCCTCGCAGTCTTTTCTTCTTGCTTCTTTTCCCCATCTTTTTACCTTTATCCCCTATATCCCTTGATGTCCCGGTCGGTGCCTTCGACGCGCACAGCGATGGGGGCGAGAGATTCGGTACGACTAACAAATAAAACTTCGAGGTTATGCTACTCTATCCTTATCACGTCCCCTCGCAGGTCCTGCCGAGTCAATCCGAATGGTTTTCAGGTGAGCAATTCAGACAAGGTGCCGTTTATTCTGAATGCATCGTTGACCGTATCGCAGGTCCTGTGGCAAGTGGTAGCAAGTTGAACGAGTTCCTTTCGCCACCAACTCCGCATGCTCTCCATCGAGCAAATACAGCGAGAAAACCTCTGCGCTCGTCCCCTCTGGCGGGTCCAGCAATATCCAGTGACCGCGCAGTTGTTTCTTTGAATGACGGCGAAGAAGGACGTGTTCCAAGGGTTTCCTCGTCACCGACAATCACGGCCCGCCCACTATCTATGCAACTACGGTCGAAGTCGTCGCAGAGCGTCACACGACCGCACTCCATGATTTCTATCTATTCCCCTTCATCCTCTGTCATCCCCCCTCTTCCCCAAGACGCGCCAAAGACCTACCGCCGACCAATAACACCTACAACTACCATGCGTCCACTGTCAGAAATTCGGTTGAAAAGCCCGGCATCCGCAGTCTATTCACCGGCTGACAGTGCCGACACCACGACGCCTAAGGACTCCTCTGGCCACAATGAAACCCGTCAACTGCAGGGCAGCGCATCGGTGGGCGATATTAAAACCCATAGGGACCCACACCTTAGGTATTCGGTCGCTTCCAATGCCGGATCCAGCTTGTCGGTTGTGCACGGGCGACCTGTTTCCATCATTGAAGCGGCGGGTTCAACGCACTCTGCCCCACCTGCGGACAACACCTGGTATGTTGCAAACACATATGCCGTCACTCCAAAGTTCTCTCGGTTGGGACTATCAGGCTCGAACGTCGTCATGCCGGTGTCGGCGAAGGACCACAAGAAGCAGCAGCATTCTCGGTCGTCTTCCGCCTCGAGCATGCCCAGTACTCCTACCAAATCGGCGAGCCGGCGGTCTTCTATTTCCTTCAGCCTGAAGAGACACCCCAACACCCTTAACGCGCGTGAGCCAGTACCTAGTGTGCCTCCGCTCCCGACGCATATTCAGATTGCGGCGCAAGCATACGATCATCTGCAGGTTCCACGGCCCACGTCAGCTTCATCGAGCAGCGCCACTTCCTCTACTTGCAGCCTAGCCCTTTCACCTCCAAGCGCTAGTATCTTGTCTCATGCAACTAATTCCGTCAACTCGTCATGTACTTCTATCAACGATAGTGAAGAGACCGCGACGCAGTACAGCCAGCCTCAGATTCGCACCCGATTGTTTTCGATCTCTGGCAGGAGTCTCAGTAAACGGAAGTCTGTCATTGCTCGAGTGAAGAGCTGGCGTCGACCCCTCCCGAAGGAGCCTATGGACGACGACGACGATGACAAGCCACCATTGCCTCGCGCAAGCGATGGAAGTGTGTCCTTCCCAAGCTCCGTGCATGACCTCAGAGAGTCTATACCTGCTGTGTATGTGACGCCGGATCACGAGTCGGTGGTCATGAATGTGACGGAGAAGGGAGAGAAGGAACGAAGGGGCGAGGCCCACCGCGAGCGTATTATTGCTGATGCTTCGCCTATGAAAGAAGCTGTTGAGGGTGGCGCATATTCGGAAGGTCAGAAGCTGCGGAAGAGTGGG
>Ga0247741_1001127_pt1 | contig 14732 bp, 19 predicted proteins | sample UWRJL213509R2_FD_180945 | JGI IMG/M metagenome (GOLD analysis project Ga0247741, IMG submission 180945) | Plant litter microbial communities from Arlington Agricultural Research Station in Wisconsin, United States - UWRJ-L213-509R-2 | ecosystem: Environmental > Terrestrial > Plant litter >... | reverse complement strand
AGTCGGCTGTTTTGGAGCTCCAGCTCCGTCATCCGTACTTTTGCCTTCTCCTTTTATGATCTTCCGGACTGCATCCTGGTTGAGATATTGAATCAGAGAGGGGTGAACGTCAGGGAGTCCTAGCCCAAGATCCCAAAAGGCTGAGGTTTCGTTCGTCTTTTGTGACAGACCGCCACTTGCACTCGAGCCTGGTGGTGACGATACACCAGCAAAACCACTAAGAATCGAAACGGACGGCGTGCGCAAATGCTTCCCTTTTCTATCAACCACACGCATTTGCCCTCCGAAAATGGCGAGATCGTCTTCAATGTCATCTACTGACACAAACGGAGGATTCAACGGTTCCGTTGGGCTGACTCTTCCAGGAGAAAGCTGTTCGTAGGCCCGACTAGCTTTTTCACGTAGCTTCAGTAACACACCCTAAACAAAATTCATGATCAAGAAATTGCAAAGACCAGAGGATACCAAACTCACGAGAGCCACCTTGGCACGTTGCGATTGAGCAGCTGTCCTCTCGAAGAGTCCCATTGCGAGATTGAAATCTCGCATCGCTATGGAAGCGATGTTTGAGTTTGGCGACCGTGTCACTACGGTGCCAACAATAACCTACACGAGTTACCGTAAATGGTAAGGAAGCCACAGACATCACGTAGAAGCAACACTTACGGCTGCTGAAAATGTGTGGTACATCAAGAACCAAACCCTCATCGCCATCGCCGCGTTTCTCTCGAAGAGATGTGCCGAGGCTTTGATAATTACGGCAGCACACCTATAAGCAGTAAGGAATGAGGGTGCAAATGAGCTCAAAAGTGGGTTTGTTGGATGATCAAGCATTGCTTGGGCGAAAAAACTCCTATGTAGGTAGATCATTGCTAACAGCCATATGTCAGCAACTTTGAGACGACTACATATGAAAATAACTCACCGACTGTCCTATGCTGGCTAGCATAGAAATCCCGCAAGCAAAGGGAGCTTGAATGAAACATTTCTTCGCCGGCTTCCCTGCCAACATATGGGTTGAAGGAAGCCGGGAACGTGGTCTCTCTGATCTTCCTATCGAGGTCGAGAATGGTGTTGTAGTTGGCTGACCGAGCGACGAGAGTAGCACCAGCCAATGAATTGTATATGTCTTTCGCGAAGCTATGCTTCATCCTCCAAACTAGGATATGCTTCAGTCGAGTTCATCAATTATCAAGGCGCTTACTCACATCCTGTCTGGTGCTCCGCATCTTTACTTAAGGAAGCATCATCATCTTCAGGGAATTCACAGTCAAGATATGAGAGGTGAATTGCAGGCGGTCTTCCTAATGCAAGGCTCTTAAGATCTCATTAAAATTGACGACCAAGTTGACGAGGCCCAAAGAACGTACGTGAGATACGTCCGCCGAGAAAACCTCCCAGAATAGGTTCCGGCGTCTTTGAACAGTCTTTGGATCCATGTTCCACCGAGCGCTGTCTCGATCTATAATAAAGACAAACCTTCAGGATAAACACCGCTAAGGAAAACAACAGACGCACGTAGACCGATCTAAATATCAGGTGAATAACAACGAGAGTGAGGTAAAATGATAAATAGCTCACACTTTGCGCAAGTTTCGCCGCAAAGCTCATTACGCACCACTTTACCAAATATCAATGACATGCTCCGCCATAATAGAAGATATAAACACTCACTGCACTATCTCTCGTGTATTTCTTCCCGGCAAGGCTGTGGTACGTCGCCATGAGTCCCATAGCTGTGACAGAGTCCATATTTGGAGAATCGTAGACAGTACGGAGAGATAGAGCCGCCCGGCCAAGGTCATAATACCGTTCCGCTTCCAAATTATACGGAGGCCGATTCAAGTCGAGAAGCGCCCCCAAAGCAAAGATGAAGTAAAGTGTCGCGAGAGCATGGGGTGTTCCGTTGTCGACAGAGAATACACCTTCGTTGTCGTCGTTAGCTTTGGCCTGCCTTCGTGTAGCAACTCCGCTATATATCATCGGAAAAAGTCCCTCGACTAGCTCGTCGGGTTTAATTGGACGGAAGAAATATGATGCATGGTCGATGTACGACTTGCAAAGCTGCGATGCCCGCTCATGTGGAGGTAAAAAAGCTTCAATCAGCTCGAGACCATGAACGTTGGGGCGTGATTTAGAGGAGAAGGGGAAAAGATTGGCAAGTTTGTCAATTTCGAGATGCATTTCAGCAGGTGATTGAGCGCCTTCCTGCCCATCCTCTGAGGTGTCTTCGTCTTCTTCCTCGCCTGCTTTCTGGATAAAGGGAATAAGTAGGCGTCGACAGGTAACGAGTTTGACCAACCATCATGAGTGTCTGTCAAAGGAGGGTTTGTGGAATGAGCGCAATAACCATTGAGAGTGAATTTCTGCAAACCTCGGATCCAGCTGACCGTCCAAAGTACTGAACTTCCCCTGAACTCCCTAGCGTCAAGGTACCAAGGGCGTCGATGGACTTCATCGTCGCGTTTTCGTCGTCGTTTGCAGCCCCATTTCGAGAATCAATAGCCTCAGATCCAAACTTAATCTTCAATAACTCATCCGTTAAGAGAGGATGTCGCTGGTCGGAAACTGAGGACTGGAGTATAGCTAGCGCATCCTCAAGCTGTCGTATTCGGTTGCTCATGTTATAGATCTTCTCATGCAGCTGCTCTGTATCTGCCAGAATAAAGCTACGCTTTGATGAGCCTCCCGCCCAGGAGGAATAATCGCGGTCAGCTCACCGAGTACCCTGCCCTGCTGCGAGAATTCCTGTAACCCGACGGTCGGTAATTGGACACTATGTCATGTCTGTATGGGAAATAATCACCAAGCGGACAGATACTTTCGCATCCACGTCTGAGGCAAGAGCCGCATGGAAGATTCTTGTCGCATTTCAGCTTCAATCGACGACATTCCGCACACGAGAGCTCCCCTATTGGCTCAATTAACTCAGCGCTGAATAAAAACCAAGTCGCAAGTCTACCTCTTAGACGTTTCTGATCTATGTCTTGAAGCTCTTCCTCTGTAAGCTTCTTCTGCGTCCTTCGGGTCGAGACGACTTTAGTGGTGTCAACTGGCATAGCATAGAGGGGATTAGAGACGCGAAGCCGTCAAGTTGCAGGCATACACTGATACAGTACCAATTTATCTCCGTGATAACATGACCTAGGGTCAATTTCGGGTTTTCTCACACACTCCACCAAGTCCTTCTAAGTTCTGACATTCGGTCCCGTAAGAAGGTTTCTTGATGCCCAGAACGGGCAACTAGATTTCAATATCAAAGTTGTATGATCATTTCATGGTAAGTCAATATGCAAGACAGCTCCCAACAAGGGTAATCCAAACGGATGGACAAGAGAGAGCGTATGAACTAGACATTTCGATGCGAATTAAAAAAGAGTGGGGATAGAAAGTGTGAGTGTACTACGCAATCAACGCCATAATTACTGTCGCTTCTTCTGCTTAGTCTTGGCCAGGGTTTTACCTGTCTGCGACCGAGATACAATATGAGTGGTGGTTGCATGTTGCGAAGTAGCCGTAAGTCACAACTATACCTTGGGTTGTAAACCAGAGGAAGGGGTTCCAGCAGGAGCGACGGGCTTCGGAACAGCCGGGTTTTTCTAGAAAGGATGGTGTTATCGAGCAACCAATGCAATCACAAAGAACTTGCAGTGCGCCTCCTGGTGCGACTTGGTTCACCAGTCCCCGGCGCTGGAGGAGATTGGGCACGAGTACGTTTCTGACCAACCTGTCCTTCCTCGTCGTCGCCACTCTCGTGAAGACGGCTCAGCTCAGAGAGTGGGATGTCTTCCTCTGAGTCTTCGTCCATAGCGTTGAATACACGATTGACAGCCCTGGTAACAGCGGGTGGCGATGCAGTCGGTCCATTTCCATTCCCATCGACTTGGACACCATCGGCCTAGACCCACGTAAGTAAAACACGTGCAGAGGTCTGTATTGAACACACTGCAGTAGGGGTTGAAGGGAACAACGCCTTCATATTGACCAAAGACCTTTTGCCCGGTGCAGCATGTCCAGCTGCCGCCTTCTCCTTCTCGCTCACTAGTCGCTTGATCGATTCATGGAGGTCAGTAACCTTGGCATTGAGTCCTTCGATCATTTGGTTTTTCTGGGAGGAATATGAGCGCTGGCACCGATGGGAGGTAAAGATCCTCAAACTCACCCGTCTCAATTCGTTATCCTTCGTCACAGTCTCCTGTTCGTGGATGTTTTGCGCTTCATCCATCAAATAACTTATGAGTTCCCTTTCGACGTCCGTCTGCAAGCGAGTTTCATTCAGAGCTGGTAAATGGTTAAAGCCCTAAGCGCTCACCAGATCGCCATCAGAGTAGCGCGTCACCAAACTTCCTGCCCGTTCCTCTGCCTCTGCATTGAGTTGACTCAGGAATGTAACCTTTTCTTGGAGCTTCGTGACACGTTCATCTGACTGGAGTGTCGCTGAGCTGCGCGCTAGTACCAGTTTCTCCTTTGTGGTAGTGAGATTCGATTCGAGCTTCGCCATTGCTCCTTCGAGCTCACTGATCTTCCGCTTGGCACTTTCAAATTGGATGTGAGCGAAAGAGGTGCTCTTCTCAGCAACGGAAGCAGTGTTTTCCGCGGACTTAATCAGTCGATCTTGCTGTTCCTACAGGCCACATCAAGTTCACTTGGTGGACAAGAAAGGTAGATATATCTTACCACACGGCTCTAAGAAATGGTGTTGGTAGATGTCAACAAGAATGGATCGTTGAATGACATACCTTCAACCTTGCACACTCCTCTTTCGTTTGGAACAGCGTGACGCTCTGAATTTCCAATCGCGCCTGCAAGAGTTCGTGTTATGATCTCAGCCGAAGACGATCGGACCAAACCTTAATATCCGAGCTCTCGTCTTCGAGTTTGCTATTAAGCGTCATTCTTGCGAAAGTGAGGTCAGAATATGACTTTGACACGACTTGAGCACGATGCCGAGACTCACAGTTTTACGTTCTCTTTCTCGGCTTGATGCAAAGCCGTCTGCGAGGAGCAAAGTCTCTCTTGATTTCTAGACCAGATGTCATATCAGCCGGCAAAACGACAACAAGGGAGCAACGGACTCACTCTTCGAGAGACTCTTGAAGAAGTTGGTATTTGGCGTCAACCTTCATCTCTTTTGACAGCGATGTTCTGAGCGCGTCCTGGATGTCTGCGAAGTCACCTTCGAGTTTGTTGTTAAGTGTCATTCTTATGGACCTGAGGTTAGAATATAAGTTTAGGCAGGATGCGAGACTCACAGCCTCGTATTCTCCTTCTCGATTTGATGCAAAGCCCTCTCTAAGGAGAAGACCTTCTCTTGATTTCTGAGCAGATATCAGTTGACAAAGAGAGAACAAGGTAGCAGCAGGACGCACTCATCGAGGGACAAAGTCAGCTCCGCCGTTCGTTGGGTGAGTTGCTCAATCTCTCGCTGGAACTCGACATTTCTACAGATGGTTGAGAATCCAACGTGTATACCTATAACAGACGACTTACGGGTCTCTTTCCCGCAACTCTACTTCTTTGTCGGCAAGACTCTTCTTTGCCTCCGCGAATCTATGAATAAATCATCAGCTACCACTCGAAAGAGAGTATTATAGGAACATACAGGGCATGGAGATCGGCCTTCGATTCACCAGCGGACTTAAGCCCCGCCTTCAGAGATGCAACTTCCCTATCACGCGAATTTATCGTGTCTTGCAATGCTAGGAGCTTCGAAACATTCCTATTGTTCGGATGAGAATACGTGACAGAGGCTGAAGATGAACGGCTTACTCCTCCTTCATGGCTCGAGCGGCGTCGAGCTCATTGACATGGTCACGACAGGTATTCTTGCAAGTTTCAAGTCTGAAAGGAGATATCGTCAAAAGGTAGATTCGGCAGAGAACACAGTCAGATGAAATACTCGGTGGTGGTGGACTTAAGGTAAGACTCCGTCAAGACAGAGTTCTCCAGGAGGTCCATGGTTTCTCTCTCCCTTTTGACCAGCCGTTCAGACAGTTTGTCGAACTTGGCTTCTACAAAAAGTCATGAACACATCTAATGAACACGTCTGGGACGAGATGTGACGTACGGATGTCGCCCAGTTTCTCAAAATGGCGCGTCTCATCTTCCCGAGCGTCCATTAGATTTCCATTCCATGTGCGTTGTTCCTGCTCCAGTTCCCTGACTCGGCCTTGAGCTTCAGCAAGCTGAGAAACGTTGTGAAGGAGCTTATGACGTAGAAGGTCGGTGACTTGGTGGGCTGTCGTCAACTATTTGTGAGTACATTTACCCATAACCGGTGAGGGACGTACAGTTCGATAGGTCATCTTGAAGGTCCTTCAAGACGGCCTTAGTCTCAGCGGCGCGGGAGAGTGTGTTATTGTCGTCGAGCATGGGCTTGAGTGCTGGGAGGCATTGGTACGCGGATCGTTGTAAGGAGAAATCGCTAACCAGATAAACCATTCTTCGCAAGTCGTTTAAAATCATCGGCCTCTTGAGCCATGCTTTTCCATTTGAGTTGCGCGACATCGAATTCTTTTTTCAACTCTCGGTATGAGGCACCAAGTTCGGTATACCTGCAAGTGCGCTCAGCAATATATTGAAGACGGAAGACGATATGGACTTACGCATCAGTCACTCGGGCGATACCAATTTTCGCATTCTCTGCCAGCTTTCGTAACTTATCACCCTCGTTCGACTGGTCAGACAATTCACGTCTCAAATGACTGTTTTCATCCACCGACGTGGACAGCTGTGAGGAAACATCAGAGACCTCGGACTTGAGGAAATTAATGTCGTTGTCTCTGGCTGAAATGTCGCCTTGAGCAGACGAGAGGTCATTCCTGAGCTGTGCTAACTCGGCGTTCCTGGATTGAAGCTCTGAGCTGGTAGATTCGAATCTTGACCGATAATCTCTCAGTTCGTGGGAAACTTGCGCATATATGAGGTTGAGATGCTCCTTTTCGCTTGTAAGCGCTCGGTTATGGATTAGGGCAGTGACGAACTGAGACTCCATCTGGCGGGGTCAGAAAGATGAATGACATAAAGCACTGTTCGCGCTCACCGATTGTGCCTCCGGTCCTTCTGCAGAAATGCGCCTCGCAGGTGTCTCCGGGGCTCTTAAGGGTGTATGAGAAGACGCTCTGGAGGGATGTTGCCGAGGAGTCCCCTGAACCTGCGGTACAGCCGAAGACGACAGATTGGACCGCATATATGCACCTTGCGGGGACACAGACAACGACATCGATGGAGAGGAGCCACCTGAGGTCATTAAAGAGTAAGTTCAGCTATCAGTCTAGAGATAAGGTGGCTTTCGATGACCATGATCTTCCTCGTGGTACATGGCTGCCCTTTGCTGGACCGGGGTCGACATCCTAGCCACATTTCCCAAGAGGGGAGTAAGAGGTTGACGCATTGCCGAGATGAACTTATTATGAGGAGCAGGTGGAAGTATCGATGGCTTGCTAATCAAAATTTCGCCAGTCTTGGACCTTCTGGTTTCAAGCAAGGCGCGGCTTTGTGTCAGCGAGAAAATGTTAACTTTCGAACGTGAAGTGTCCCCTCCGTTGCGTGAGGGTTCGTCGGTGATATCCATAAGACAAAAAAAAAGAATTCAAGAATGCGTCTTGTTGGTGGTCAAGAAAGAAGCCAAGTTGAAGTAGAGTCCAAACGACGCGTCAAGACCACGCCGTCACGTGTTTGACCGCACTGGCGGACCGAATCATACTCGAGCTGGAACGTTGCTGAATGCTCTGACATAAGTATCGTCAACACTTCGACCTTCCAACTTCTATGGCCATGCAATCTGCGCAAAACCACCCAGTTTACTATTATCCCGATGGAAATATTGTTATTCGCTGCAAGGGAAAGGACTCGACATCGACATTCTTTCGTATTCACCGTGGATACCTCTCAGCCCAGTCCTCCGTCATCAAGGATATGCTCCAAGTATCGAATCCGAAGCAAAACGAAATGCACGAAGGTGTGCCTGTGATTGATTTCTCTGTTGATCCAAGCTCGATGGCGATCTTCCTAACCTTCTTCTACCAACCCATGTAAACCTTCGATTCTCTTCTGCTGCTTTCAGTGATTTGGCTCATAAAACGCATGCACAGAAATGACATCTTAACACCAGATGACCCAGATCTTGCCTTTAAACTTTTTGAAGTTCTCAAACTTGCCGATATGCTCCTCATCGATTCCATCAAAGCTGCGATTATCTCTCGAATCAGAGACGACTGGCCAGCAACATTGAAAGAATATCGAGAAAATCGACGTGTTTATCGGACTAAAGATCCTTCAGATCGGGAACTGAAAAAAATCGACCGCTTTACACCCAAACCCGCCTCTGTACTACGCGTTGCCCGACAGTTTGACCACACCCTACTCACTCCACACCTTTTCTATATCCTCTCATTTACGGATCCTCTCACACCCTACGACGTTACCGAATTACCTCACGGCCAGGTGATGGGTCTCGCGCGGTGGGACCTTGTATCGTCTAGGGATAAAGGCATAGCGGCAGCAGGACGCGCTCGCTTACTTCATAGATACACAGAGCAACTTCTGGATCAGAAAAAGAACTGCTCATCTGGCATACATGCATGCTCCTCACGATGGCACGAATTAGCTAAACTGGTCCCTCTTGCACTTGTCGAAGGTTCAGATCCCTTGAGCATCCTTTATGCTGTACTTACGAGGGAGAATGGTTCAGAGCATAGAATGAGGTTTCCCCAAGGCATATGCGAAAATTGTGCCCAAGGTTGGGACAGGCATATCAGCGCGCTGCAGGCGTCCATATTTGCAGATTTATCCAATTTTTACATTGATTTAGAATAGGCACGTTTTAGACCGTTTTCAAAATGTTCGCACTGCTTCTCGTGATTTGGCCGTGTATGCTATCAACTTATGTCACTATTTACCATCCCTTCCCACCCCCACCACCTGCTGTCGAAAATTCCGATCCCAGTTGCCTCTTATACATTATCGATCATCTTCTACAACCGTCGATCTGCCTGCATCAGGAATATTTATGACGATCCGCCTTGATTTTCTAATCCTCATCGTCATGTACGTGTTCAAGTTCGGCGTTGCACTCTGAACTCAAGGACACAAAGCAGCGTGATCCTAGCATCAACTATGTTTGCTCAACTTGCAATTGCGTCAGAGTGGCAGAGCACCTGCCAGCTCAGAAACGGCTCTGAACCATATCACCAATTCAGTTCTACATGTTTGGACCCACCACGAGGCCAATGCGCATTCTACGCTCAATGCCTCGAGGTCCAATACCACTGTGGAGAAGACGGTTACCCTTTAGGGTATGGCCAGAAATACTGCGACAAATTCAACGCTGTTCTCCAATCCTCACCAGAGAAATTCTCGTCCAAAGCTATACAGTGGACATTAGATACAATGCAATGTCTTCAACGAGCTCTTGTAACGGACGTTATCCACCCTCAAACTCTGGACAACGTACTACGTCCACATATGGATTGTCATAAAGTCCAACAGATTGCCTTTGAGTCTCATGCCGACTGCTATCTGGATAATGGGATATGTTCGTTGCAAATTCGGGACTGGCTTGAGATTATACGAATTGTGGGAGTGGGGACGGTAGTTGGAAGTTGGGACGCCTTGGAAGAGACCCTGACGGTTGCTGGAGGTTGTCTGCGATCATGGAAAAATAATATATAGGTAGTATCGGAAGCGCTGTATCCAAATGTCGTAGACTCATAACCAGCAAGCATGGATGACTCACACAAGAGGGCGTGTGAACGACGCTGGTGAAGTCGAACAACTCGACCATTGTTGTCTTCGATCCCCATGGACCTGACGCACAATCATCCATCAATCTACTACGCGGACGGAAATCTCGCTATTCGCTGCAGATCGAAGGATGGCATACCAACGTACTTTCGGATTCACCGAAACTATCTCTCGTCCTACTCCACTATCATCGATGATATGCTTGGTGTTCCGCCGCCAAGCAGTGGACTAGAGCTTCACGATGACGTGCCGGTCGTTGACTTAGACGCCAAACCAGAAGATATGACTACTTTCTTGCAGTTCTTCTACCAACCAGTGTAAACGCTCTTGCCGCATCAGGATGCGACTTGACCACTGACTAAGATTATTTTCCCATAGAACCGACATGTTGTCCAGTAAAGATCCTGACGTCGCATTCAAGCTTTTCGAAGTCCTAAAGCTTGCCGACATGCTTTTCGTTGAATCCTTGAAGAAAATGATCATCTCCCGCGTACAAGACGATTGGCCAGGTCAGACGACACTGCAGGAGTGGATTGCGAGGAATGAAAAATATAGCAAACAGGGCATTCATCGTTGGGATGAACGTGATCGCCGCTTTCCAGAACCCGCTTCAGTGCTTCGCCTTGCACGAAGATTCGAGCCCAGCCTGGCAACCCCTTTCCTCTTGTACGACCTCTCGTTCCGTCATCCTTCTGCTCTGTACGAGGACAAGAAGCCACTCAACCCACACGTACTTGCTGCTCGGTGGGAATTAGTCCCCCTCGAAGAAAGAGCCCTCATTGGGGAATGTCGTGACAAAATACTCCAATTTACAACGGATGGCTTGGAATTCATTTTGGACAGAATGCATTGCTCGAACGAAGACCATCAGTGCTCTTCTCAATGGCCGTTCAGAATATCGAGAATGCAAACAAGTCTTATCCATGGTTGCGATCCGTTGGGGGTCCTTACCCTATTTCTTCTGGACGGCGAACGAGGGGACCTGGTGTATATAGATGCTGAACGTGGCGCTGAATACTATGAGGATGTTTTGTGCGAGAGCTGCACTCGGGATTGGGATCACAGAGTCCGAGAACTGAGGGATTCTGTCTTTGAGAAGGTTGATCTGTGGTACCGCGTCTAACTACACGATTATGATACCTTTCTATGATAGAACACTTTTAGCTACCCCTTTCTCTTTTGATAATAACATGGGCCTCCAAGGAGCGTCGGAAATGTTCTAATTCTGTTCATATTCGGCCCTATAATTAAGTCATTTGAGAGAGACGTGTGGGTTAGGAAATAAAGCTGAGTGCTGGGGCCTTCAAGTTCTGCTGAGAAGTACACTGGAACACAAAATCACCATCTACACCAAAGGCATGCTGAGGACCACGAGCGCTCTTCCGTCTCGTATTGACACCATCTCGTTGTGAGTCACAATGACTCGGCTTTGGTAGATGGGAAGGATGAGCGAGAAGGATGATCAATGATAAGGAGTATGGAAATGTTGGAATTATGCAGCGTGCGCAATGTTCCCCTTTCCATTTCGATATGTTTATTACCCGATTTAGGTATGAATATTCTTTCGTACAGTAGTAACACTGCATAGGTAGCTCGTTTGTACCCAACAATTTGCCCTTTCTTTCCCCCATCCCAGAGGACAAACTTACCGTCGTTATGAATGCATACTTGATTTCCACAACAGGGAAAACTAGATGATTTTTGCACCTGGCAGGTACATTGTGTCTATTTTTAGCTTCGAGGGAAATGAGTGATGGGGTGGATGTCTCTGGTCCAGGCCGACCATTGACTGACTTTTCACTGACCACAGGTCACCTTCACAAATTGACGATACGATCTGATCATGGGTTAACACGTGCTAAAGTCTGACAAGTTGGCCGGTCGTCTATAGGCTCACTGGGCACGGTCGCAGCTTGTAAGGACCATGACGTATTCCTCGGGGTGCAGGTAGCAATCGGTGTACAGTATTCTGGAAAGATGTGGTCGCTACGATACTGGTACTTATACGAGTCCAACGAATCATGTGATAGTACTAAAGTGTCCGAACGCGAGTAAGACTTGGGCGCCAGGCTTACAATTTCTATAGCTCAACTGCAGTCATGTTTTCGAGCACAATTCCAGGCAAATTTCAAGAAGCCCCTCGGAGACAACGCATCCAATCAACTTGAAACAAGGCACACCCCCGCACAATGGATCAATGACTAGCCGCAAACAATATCGACTGACGATCCTCTCTTTCAGGCTGAATGGCGGATGTCAATTCCTCCTCCTCTATTGCCTGCCTTGATGCCAATCCAACAATCGCTACTTTCGCAACGACTGTCACTCTACCCAAAGGTCTGACTCGTACCCCGCCCACTTCCGCCGCGTGGGTGAAATCGTCATGACTAACGATACCTGCGTGAAGTGGCTTGCTAAGATCATTGGTAGAGGGAAGTTGCAACTGCTACTCGGATTATGGCCAACAAATTTGAGCGATACAGACTTATTGTGAAAGTCCTGCGTTCCTAGTCTCTCGCATCCATCGAGCCTTAAGTGCCTAGAATCCAATACTTGATTGAAGCACATGCAATAATTCATGGAGCTAGTCGACTTACCTTGTTTACGTTGACAGTGAAGGCGGGGCGAGAGCTAACGATGAACGAAATCTAGATTGTTATCGATAGTACAAGCGCTTATTACACATTACGCGACATCATGACCCATATCGGACCGGAGGTCAATACCAATTTTTTTAAGATACCACTCCTGCAGTCAAGATACAGTAGAATATCAACACATACATCTCTTCCACATATGTAATTACTTCAAACCATATTGAAATTTCCCCCTCCAACGAGATACTCCATATTCTCTGGGAGTTTTCCCCACACCTCCTCCTCTATCTTCATCCAAAGCCACTTCTGTTTTGAGGGTTCTTCCAATGGACGGCACAAAAGTGACAGATCGCCAGGATGTGCATTCAGACAGAAAACTCGATGCGCAGTATTGAGCAGATCCACGATAGTCACTGGACGAGGGACGGGGCGGCCGCATATTCTGCGTTGGCATAGGGGTTGTTACCTTGAGATTTACTTTTGGCTCTCCGGCGCCTGCATTTGAGAAGCATGAGGTCTGGCCCAGGCGTAAACTTTGACGATTCTTGCGATTTTCGTGAAGCACTCGCAGGTTGTTTGGCGCCTGATCCCTGAGAGCAGAGAGTCAATTATAAGAAGTGGAATCTGCAAACAAATATGCCGCACCAGCGCCTTCTGAGAAGCAGATGGTGCTCACCTGAGGTGTGTTCCTGTTCTGTTGTGCTGGCTTTGTTCATGATCTTTCCCGTCCATGGCAGTGACTGGACTATGGCGATTAAAGATTCTGACTTGTTTGAGCATACTTGCCCACCAATTAAACTGGCTGAATTACCTTAGGGGTTAGAGCCAAGTTAGGAGGTCTGAGCGAACGAGGAAGAACGAAGCAATCGCTAATCGATTACTGTGAGTTTAAGAGCAAGAGGATGAGCACGTGAAGAGTCGCAGTGAGTAAACGGGAGGCTTTCGCGTCGTGGGAAGTCAACTTCTTGTTCTCGTCCTCCACGTCGCGTATCGCCTCCCTCATATTTTCTTGGAATAAGCTTCGCGCATATCATGAATGGGCGCTTAGGTTCGCAGCACGTGGTTTGCCGGTTGCCATCCGAGGATATTTCCTCAACGGCTCAACATGCGGCCAATTAGAATGTAGACTTTGTGCCTCAGTAAGGATCTATCGGCCGACTAGCTCAGCTGGTTAGAGCGTCGTGCTAATAACGCGAAGGTCTTGGGTTCGATCCCCACGTTGGCCACTTGCAGAGAAACTTTGATCTTTTTGTCTTTTTTTATTCGAAGTCTTTTCAACCTAGGGAGGTGCTCCGAATATTCAGATTTCGCAGAACCGACCGCTTGGACATTGTCCGTCAACGGATAATCGTGGGTGACAAACTTTTCAGCTACGAGGGCATTAAAGATTGATGTATTTTTATGAACGAGCCCATACGATCAAGTGCTGCTTCATAATTCGGGAACCGACCAGCGCGATCCCCAAGCGGCATGACTTGCTTAATCCGTGTTGTGGGCGTTTGCTTGCCATGCGAAGATACACGGACATCAACGTCTGTGTCTATGTGTCGACGGTTCTAACTTGAACATCATCCGAAAGTCGCATCGGATTGCACACGCAAATCAGCGTAGTATGATATTGTATGGACTTTTGCCATTGGCACAACCTTCACATTGACAATTGACGTTGACATCGCTCGTTCGAGTCTGTTAATTCGCTTGGGCAGTTAAACTCGAGCTTGAGATGGTCTTGGAAATGTGGGTATGCAGGATGAGCTTTCTGTTGAAGGTTTCCCTGCGATATCGATATCGATATCGGTTAACTGGATAAAGGCCGCACTGGGCACGTACACGCATATGTATGCAACCTTTGTAACGAGTTCAAGTACCCTGTCAGTCTGGGTGATAGAATTAAGCAACGCGTCATAGCTGCATATAATACAGATTTCAGCAGTCGTCCATGACCTGTTATCTCATGCCTCGTTGCAATTGCCTGTTGGTCCGGATCCCTGCCCATTGTCGACCGCAGACTCGGATGCGGATGTATATTGCAGTGCCTATGGATAATGAATGACGAGGCCTCGAGCGCCAGGGCCAGGGCCATCGCGACAACTGAAATCACTATCGACGATCGATATCGATGCTGGATTACTGCCTGCTCCATAAACTGCAGACATTTGTATTTCTCACCTCAAGCCTGAGGCCTCTGGCGCAGGGTCCGAGCTGCTTCACCGGTACAATTTGGTAGAATTTGACACTGGCAATACCATGGTTGCGGGGCTAAATAGTTTCGGCGTTGAATAAATTCAAGAAACGCGTCGCGCACGGCCAAGCACGCTCATTTCGCTCCCAGACAGTTCCTGCACCCTGTGCAGGTTAGTAGAGTAGGTCACCATGACCTGTAGGTCTGGG
>Ga0247741_1001126_pt1 | contig 14741 bp, 13 predicted proteins | sample UWRJL213509R2_FD_180945 | JGI IMG/M metagenome (GOLD analysis project Ga0247741, IMG submission 180945) | Plant litter microbial communities from Arlington Agricultural Research Station in Wisconsin, United States - UWRJ-L213-509R-2 | ecosystem: Environmental > Terrestrial > Plant litter >... | reverse complement strand
CTGCCGATGAAGAAGCTCATCGCCAAAATCTGTTACGAGTAAAAAACCGTTTTGTTCATCGGCGGCCAAAATGGTGGGGGTGTTGACCTTGTTTGCACTTAAATAGCGCGCGAGCTCAACAAATTGCTGAGTGTCTTCTGTTTGAGGTGGGGCATCTACTGCAAGCCATTGCGATGGAACAGCAAAACGAAAGTAGCGACGAAAACCTGCATCGCTCGCTATAGGTGTGAGGCGAATAGTTTCAGGTGGGCAGGATAATTCGCGCGCAACCCATAGACCAAGTTGTCGCTCTCGCTCTTGTGGCGTCTGTGGATTAAATGCTTGGGGCATAAGTGCTCCGGTCGAAGAGTAGATACAACTTTTTGATTGTGGGCGATTCTACCCTAAGCACCAGATGTCGGCTAAACGTGTTTTGAAAATCCGTGCCCCACAGATTTAGTTTGCCAGTGCGCGGTTTGCAAAGGATTAATTGGTGAATTCATTCCCTGCCACGGCTGATTGCAGTAGAATCGCGGCACTTTTTGTGATCTTAAGCATTTTATGTAAGTGATGCAGAGCATCCTTCCTCAACGAGATAGCTGTTGATGGTTTTAACCCCCGGATTTCCGTTAAAAAAAATGATTATTGGTATGCGAGCTGCTGGTTTTGTGGCGGTAATACCAGTATTGGGCTTGCTGTGTTCACCCCTTGTATTAGCTGACCAACCTCCAACCGACCGCAAAAAACTGGAAAAAGAGTTTGAAGACAGTCGTTACCTGGATTGGGTACCCGTTAAAGATTTAACCGAGGAGCAAAAAAAGCTCGTTCCTAATGTGTGTTGTGAGGGTGCGTATATAGCGCCAGCACGTGACGATGAAGATGTTGGTCTTAAACCGCAAGATGCACCGACTCGCGCCCATGCTGATGAACAAACCAGTGAAGGGCAAACGCGCGTACAGTTCAAAGGCAATGTCGCCATTACCCAGGGCAATCGCTCAATTACGACTGACAGTGCCACCTTTGATAAAGAGACAGATAAAGCGCAGTTGAGTGGCGGCATCCAGCTGCGCGACCCTAACTTAACTGTTCGTGCTGACTCCGCTGAAATAGATGTTGGATCCAATAATGCGCATTTCGATAGTGCGCGGTTTGTGCTCTACGAAAGCCGGATGCACGGGGTCGCAACCCAGCTTGAAAAGCTTGATGGCAATGTCGTCAACCTTCATCAAACCATTATTAGCAGTTGTGAGCCTGGGGATAATGCCTGGTCCCTGCGCGGCTCTGAAATTTCTTTGCATCCTGATGAGCATTACGGCACCGCTGAAAATATGCGCATCACTATCAAAGATATTCCAATTCTTTACCTTCCTTATGTGCGTTTTCCCGTAGGTGATGAACGGCTGACCGGTTTTTTAACGCCGACCCCCAGTTACAGCGAACGCAACGGTTACGAATTGACAGTTCCTTTTTATTGGAACATAGCTCCCAACGCTGATGCGACTATCACGCCTCATTATTTATCCAACCGTGGTTTCATGGTGGACACTGAATTGCGCCATTTGTCGCAATATTTCAGTACGGTGTTGGACGGTAGCGTTATTAATAATGACAAAGGTGGTTACAGTAGTTATCTCGAAGAAAAAATTCGTAAAAACGAACTTACGGAAGAGGCTGCCTACCCATATCGCGGTAGCGATAGATGGTATGCGAAGCTTGAGCAACAGGGTGGCCTCGGGCAAGACTGGAGCAGCAATATTAGTTATGCCGATTTGAGTGATAAGGACTACCTACGCGATTCGTACAACGGCTCAATTGATTCCAATCGACAAGCATTTATTCGTCAAACAGCATCGGTTGACTATCGGTCAGAGCATTGGTTTTCTGGCGTTAAGGTTGATGAATATCGTTTGCTAACCACTACCCAGTTACCTTATCGCGAGTTGCCACGTGTCCATGTGGACGGCAATTATCAATTCACGGATTGGGTAGTAAAACTGAATAATGAATACGTTAATTTTGTAGAGAACCGTTATTTTGCGGATGCATATTTAACGAATCCAAAGAACCTTGCGGACCCAACGTGGGATCCGGAGCTCCAAGCGCAACTCGCGCGGCAATTTTATGTATATGGTGAACGATTCAACACTAATTACAGCCTGACGTGGGACAAATCCTATACTTGGGGATTCGTAAAGCCAGGCGTTGCGTTAAGAGGTTTAGCCTATCAACTCGATGATCGCACCTTGCGTGAGGGCGTAGATGATTCACCGAGCTTCATAACACCTCAAGCAAGTATTGATGCAGGATTATTTTTTGAGCGCGATACAACATTGTTTGGTGAGGAATATTTCCAAACTCTGGAGCCTAGAGCGTTTTATTTTTACAGTGACTATAAAGATCAATCATCGCTCTACAACCTTACCTCAAGAAATAGCCCGATTAACTTCGACTTGAGTGATCTGACATTTAATTACAACCAATTATTCCGTACCACCCGCTTTTCAGGCGGTGATCGACTGGATGATGCAAATCAGATTTCACTTGCCGTCTCAACTGCATTCTCCTCCAAAGAGACAGGCGTTGAGCGTTTAAGATTGGGCATAGGCCAAATCTTTTATAAAGATGATCGTAGAATCACGACTTACGATAAGGCTCTGGTTGATAAAAATTCCTCCGTGGTTCAGGACAATACGCGATCCTCATCGGATTGGGCGCTACAAATGAGCGGACAACTTAACAAAAGAGTTCGCTTGAGTGCGGACGGTGCTTATGATTCGCGTAACGAGCGAGTAGATAGTGCGAATGTCGGTTTTCACTACATCGATGATTCCTATCGCATTTTTAATTTGACCTATCGTTACACCCTTAAACCTGTTTTTGCCAGCCCAAGTAACCCGACTCCTGAACCAACGGCATCACTGAATCAATTGGACACCTCTTTCATTCTGCCGATTAGTAGCCGCTGGAGCATCATCGCGCGAAATAATCATGATTTTACTCACAATGTGGAACTAGATACTTACGCGGGGCTCGAATACAACGATTGTTGCTACAGGGTGCGTGTGGTAGGTCGTCGCTGGTTAAGGGTCGACTACTCTACACCGGATTTTCTAGAAAATTTATCCAATGACGATTTCGAGCCAGGCATTATGTTTGAGCTCGAACTCAAAGGACTGGGTAGCATGGATAAAAAAATAAATACTTTGCTGGGAAAAACCATTGAAGGTTTTAAAGAGCGCGACAAAAATTTACGCTAAACAACAAGTGAAAAAAATTATGCAGATCAGATTGACGAAAACATCCTGTAGCTTCTTTATAACTGCTCTTTTATTTGCAGGGCCAGTGATGGCTGCTAAATCCGTGGGCCTTGATCGCGTGGTAGCGATTGTTGATGAAGATGTAGTACTTGAAAGTGAATTAAATGATCGTGCTCAAGCAGTGTTGCAACGTTTAAAAGGCCAGTACACACAACTGCCGGAAGAAGATGTATTGCGCAAACAAGTTCTGGAGCAATTAATTGTAGAGCGGGTAGAACTTGGTCTAGCAAAACGCTATGAAATTAAAGTAGAAGAAGCGGAAATTGATCAGGCAATTGATCGTATTCGCGAAAAAAGTAAAATGACTGCCGAAGAATTAGCGGCTGACCTTAAACGTCAAGGTTTGTCGATTGCGGGTTTGCGCAATCAGATTCACGATGAATTGACCATTAATCATTTACAGCAAGGTGTTGTTAGTAATCGCATTAAAGTGACACCGCAAGAAATTGATAACTTTTTGGCATCGAGTGACGGCAAATTTGCTACCTCGCCAGATTTTCATATCGGGCATATTCTGATTGCGGTGCCAAGCACAGCAGATGCTGAAACCATTGCTGAGGCGGAGAAAAAAGCAAAAGAAATTTACCAGCGGCTACAAGGTGGTGCCGATTTTGCGCAGCAAGCTATTGCAAACTCGAATGACCAGGCAGCCCTGCAAGGTGGTGACATTGGGTGGCGTAAACTCGCACAGCTTCCCGAGTTGTTCGGTAATCAATTAGCCAATTTAAAAGCCGGTGAAGTTACTCAACCTTTCCGCAGTGGTGCAGGCTTTCATATATTGAAAAATATTGAACAACGTGGGGGTGGCCAGCAATTAGTTGAGCAGACTCACGCGCGTCATATTTTGGTGAAAACATCGGAAATTATGGATGACAATCAAGCGCGCGAAAAATTAATCGCGTTGAAAGGCAAGATTGAGAAGGGCGAAGATTTTGGCAAACTGGCAAAAGAAAATTCTGAAGACACAGGCTCCATGTTGAGCGGTGGAGATTTAGGTTGGAGTTCTCCTGGTATGTTTGTGGCTGCTTTCGAGACTGTTATGGGCGAGACAGCTGTCGGTAAAATAACCAGCCCATTCAAGAGCGAATTCGGTTGGCATATTTTGCAAGTATTAGAGCGACGCAAAGAAGATATGAGCGAACAAATGAAGCGCAATCAGGCGCAGAACGTTATTCGGTCGCGCCGTTTCGATGAAGAGTTCCAATTATGGTTGACACAAATTCGTGAAGAGGCGTTTGTTGAAATAAAGCTCAAGTAATCCACTATTTAGTTAATGCGCGGCTAGACAGGTTTTATTAGCAGACAGTTGTTTGCATAATGAATAACGTTGTTTAGCCGCGTTTTGTTTTATAGCCCATCAAATTATGCACATATTGTGTAATGGAAATTAGAAAGATGACTGCATGTTTTCGAATCGCTGTTACTCCCGGTGAGCCTGCAGGTATAGGACCGGATTTGATCGTGACACTAGCGCAAAGCAAACTGCAACACGAAGTTGTAGCAATTGCAGACCCGGATATGTTGCGAGCGCGTGCAGCCCTTTTAAAATTACCATTAAAAATACGCGTTATAAATTTCTTTGAAGCACCAAGCCCTTCTGCAGCGGGTGAGTTAGCAGTGCTGCCGATTTATTTGCATGAAGCTGTGGAGCCAGGAAAATTAAATATAGCCAATGCGCGTTACATTTTAAAAACTCTTGATGCTGCTATAGAAGGATGCAGCAATCATTCTTTTTCAGCTTTGGTAACTGGTCCTGTTCACAAGAGTGTTATTAATGATGCGGGTATAGCTTTCAGCGGACACACTGAGTATCTGGCTGACAAAACCGCAACAGAAAAAGTAGTCATGATGCTTGCAACTGAAGGGCTACGTGTAGCGCTCGCGACTACGCATCTGCCATTAAAAGATGTATCGGCAGCAATTAATGAAAAAGAATTGATACAGGTCATCACTATTTTGCATCGCGATTTGCAATTACAGTTTGGTATCGCACAACCCAAAATATATGTATGTGGATTAAATCCACACGCAGGCGAAGGTGGCCATTTAGGCCGCGAAGAAATTGAAATTATCGAACCTACATTAGATAAATTGCGCGCTCAAGGCATTAACTTAATTGGTCCCTTACCAGCAGATACGTTATTTACACCAAAGTATTTGGATCATGCCGATGCTGTATTAGCGATGTATCACGATCAGGGCTTGCCGGTTTTAAAATATAAAGGCTTTGGTCATGCAGTCAATATAACTTTAGGATTACCGATTATTCGTACATCGGTAGATCACGGTACTGCGTTAGATTTGGCAGGTACAGGCAAAGCTGATTTAGGAAGCTTACGCACTGCATTGCAATATGCATTAGACATGGTAGAGGCGCGTCAGCAGGCGCAATAAAAAATGAATAAAAAGTTTTCCAGTGACACATCCGTTAACCTCCAGAGTCAGCATAAAGCGCGCAAACGTTTTGGCCAAAACTTTTTAATTGATCACGGAATTATTCGCGACATAGTGCGTGCCGTTCATCCCCATAAAAATGATTGCATTGTAGAAATTGGTCCAGGTAAAGGCGCCATCACACAATTATTGGCGGATAGCTGTGATAACTTAAGTGTGATTGAGCTTGATCGCGATTTAGTGCCATGGTTAAAAGTAAAGTTTGAACATCACCCGAACTTTCAATTGTTCCAAGCGGACGCCTTACAATTTGATTTTGCACAATTAGTAAAACAAAACCAGCCTATCCGAATTGTTGGCAATTTACCTTACAATATTTCAACACCACTTATTTTTCATTTACTCTCGTATTCGACCCAAGTGCGCGATATGCATTTTATGCTGCAAAAAGAAGTAGTTAAACGCATGGCAGCAAAAGCAGGCGATAGCGCCTATGGTCGTTTGGGAATTATGGTGCAATATTATTGCGACGTAGAAAATTTATTTGAAGTGCCACCTACGTCTTTTGATCCCGCACCTAAAGTAGATTCTGCCATCGTGCGCTTAGTGCCTTATAAAGATTTACCGCACAAAGCTACTAATATTAAAACACTTGAGAATCTTGTTAACGTTGCATTCCAACAGCGTCGCAAAACCTTGCGTAATGCCCTTAAGCAATTGCTCACACCTGATACTATTGAGCAATTACCTATTGATACTTCAGCGCGAGCTGAGGATATTAGCCTCGTGGATTATGTTGCTACCAGTAATTTGTTAGATAGCCTCTCGGCGCTAAAGTCCTCGACTCCGTATACGGAAAAGTAGTTTACACATGCATAATAAAATCCTTGTTACTGTCAAAGCCAACTACATGTCGGACCAAACTTTACCGCGCGAGCGTTACGTCTATTCTTATACGATTACTATTTCCAATATTGGTGAGCAAGCTGCGCAATTGATTAGTCGCCACTGGTTGATTCGCGATGCAAAAAATAATTTGCAAGAAGTACAAGGTGTAGGTGTTATTGGCGAGCAACCTCATATAGCGCCCGGAGAAAGTTTTACTTATACAAGCGGTGTTGTGCTTGAAACTGAAACAGGAATTATGGAAGGCACTTATCAAATGCGTGCAGATAACGGAGACAATTTCGACGCTGAGATTCCAGCGTTTGCGCTAGTACCACCACACGCTATACACTAAAAATATTCTTTCATAAAATAGATTTAATTCCTGCGCTTTTTTGTTTTCACGTCACAGCGTATTTAATTAAAGGTTGTCGTCACAATGGCCACATATGCAATTGGTGATATACAGGGATGCTATGAATCGCTCCAATGTTTATTGGAAAAAATCTCCTTTAATGCCGAGTTGGATAAATTATGGTTGGTTGGCGACTTGATAAATCGCGGGCCAGATTCCTTGGCGACATTGCGTTATTTATATTCCATTCGTCACTCTGTTGAATTTGTTTTAGGTAATCACGACCTGCATTTTTTAGCCGTCGCATTTGGCTTACGCAAAATCAGTCAGAATGATACCTTGCAAGGATTGTTAACTGCACATGATCGACAAGAACTTATTGATTGGTTGATTCAGGGTAAATTGCTGCATACCGATGAAAACCTGGGCTATACAATGGTTCATGCAGGCATTCCGCCGATATGGTCTTTGCATCAAGCTCAAGCTCATGCGCGTGAAGTTGAGGCGGTATTGCAAAGCCGTTATTGCCACGATTTTTTTTCGAGCATGTACAGCAATCAACCTAATCGTTGGAAAAATAAGTTAATTGGCATGGATCGTTTGCGAGTTATCACTAATTACTTTACACGCATGCGTTTTTGTACGGATGAAGGTATGTTAGAGCTGGACACAAAAGAAAATATGAGTGCAGCACCATTAGGCTTTGCGCCGTGGTTTTCATTTTCGCAGCGAAAAACACTTAACGATAAAATTATTTTTGGCCATTGGGCTGCACTTGAAGGTAAAACAAATACCCCCAATGTCTACGCGCTGGACACTGGTTGCGTTTGGGGCGGTTCACTTTCTGCAATGCGTTTGGAAGATGAGCAATTATTTAGTTGTGATTGTATTGCGTAATTTTTCGCTCAGATTTATTCATTTGACGTTCAGTAAAAACTGCTAACCTGCCTCCGCATCAAACGCAGTATGCTCCCGGGTTAAAGTTTGTGCATTCTACTTATTGTTAAAGGAAGTTCTTATGAAATTAAAATTACTCGTTGCTGCAGTTGGTGTAGCCATATCTGGTTTTGCCATTGCTGATTCATATCAAGCAGAAATTTCAGGCGGTTTAACTCGCCTTGATGTAGAAGGCGATGGCAACAAATCAAATGTATATGACCTTAAAGGCGTCTATCATTTTAATGCAGTAAATACGACTAACTTACCTTTGGCTGAATCTGCGTATTTGGGAAAAAACAGCAATGTTTTTGCTGGACTAATCGATTATCCCAAACAACACGGTAATCCGAGCGCGCAACTCTATCAAGTCGGTGCTGAATTTTATATTCCTGAAAATTTTCTTTATGTGAAAGCGGGTGCTACACGAGTGTCATCAGGCAGTTATCGTGACAATGATTGGTTTACTGCAATAGGTATTACACCTATAGATGGATTGTTAGTTACCACCCAGTATTATCATGAAGACGGATATGATGCTAACGTTCACGCAAAATACGTAACTGATATTGGAGGTGGTCAATTCATCAATGTAGAGGCCGGTGTTACTGATGCTGATGCGGGAACAGTTACTCATGTAGGTGGCGATTATTATATCGACAGAACTTTCAGCATTGGTGCAGACGTTGTGGATGGCGATGATGAAAATTATTCGGTGCGCGCGCGCAAATTTTTCACCGAAAGTTTCAGCGGTGAAGTGTCTTATACAGATTATGATTACGATAACGCAGTAAGTGTGGGCGTAGCTGTACGTTTCTAATTCAATAACGTCCATCATCACCAAAAGGCCAGCATAGTAGCTGGCCTTTTGCTTTGTGAAATAAAAGAGGAAATATTAATTACGATTTCCGACGCATACTTTTTCTAACTTCAGTATTTAGAGAAGGGTAGTTTTTTAATTATTCAGAGTTTTTGATTTGTCTAAAAATCAGGCAGTAAGCTTGGAAAGAGTGCTTGGTGGTTAAATTTTTTACTTTATAATCTAGCGCGAGATAAAACTCAGCCAGTTAGACTGGCCGAGTCCCATGGATTAAAAATCGAGGTCTGAAATATCGTCGTAACCGAGTTGGTCTTTAATGCGTTTACGCTCCAGCCGGTCTTCCAATTTACGGCGCATTTCCAGGGTATGTTGACTTGCCTCCTTTCCTGTTAACTTGGGTGCAACATCATCTTCTGCTTCGATACTCGCATCGCCAATTAAATCCGAATCTTGAGAATGGTCTACATCAACTGACATGTGAATGCTCCAGGGGGTACAGTTTTGAATGGATAAATTTGACCCGCGCTATTTACCATAGGACAAAATAAAAAAAAAGAAAAATATTAAAAAGTACCTAGTTTTTTTCTTTTAATACTTCTCACGATTAATACGAAAATAATAGACCATTCTCCCACTATAATGGCCGGAATATTTTGCGAGGGCCGAACCATGGTTGACACAGCGATGACAGCACCAGTTGAGCTATCCAGAACTGTAATAGGGTGGCGTGAATGGGTGGGGTTACCGGACTTGTCTATTCCCCATATCAAAGCAAAGGTGGATACCGGAGCTAAGACCAGTGCACTTCATGCGTTCTATGTGGAGCCCTTCGAGCGCGATGGTGCGCCATGGGTAAGGTTCGGCGTGCATCCACTACAGGCCTCATTAGGTGCTGTTGTTGAATGTGAGGCGCCCGTTAAGGATGTGCGGCGCGTTACCGATTCCGGGGGGCACGCGGAAATGCGGCCGGTTATAGAAACGGCCTTATTAGTGCAGGGAGAAGTGCGAGTTATCGAACTTACACTTACCGACCGTGAAAGTATGATGTTTCGTATGCTATTAGGCCGCAGTGCGCTTAGGAGACGATTCGTTGTAGATAGCGGAAAATCTTTTTTACTGGGTGGTAATAGATTCCGCCCAGTGCCCGTCTGAATCGATCAGTCGTGTTCCTTTCCTTTTAGGGTTTTTATGAAAATAGCTATTTTGTCGCGTAATCGCCATCTCTATTCCACTCGGCGTTTGGTGGAAGCGTGTGTTGCCCGCGGGCACGAAGTGCGCGTTATCGACATTCTTAAATGCTGTATGGATATCAGTTCGTCCAGCCCTGCTATCTGGTATATGGGGGAAGAGCTGCAGGGGTTTGATGCGGTCATCCCACGTATAGGTGCATCGGTAACTCACTACGGCTTAGCCGTTATCCGTCAATTTGAAATGATGGGAGTTTATTGCCTTACTGAATCGGTAGCTTTAGGGCGGTCGCGCGATAAGTTACGCGCTCTGCAGTTGTTGTCGCGCAAGGGCATAGGTTTACCCAAAACCGGCTTCGCCTACAATGTTCACGATACGAAAGAATTGATCAAACTCGTGGGCGGCGCTCCGCTTGTGCTTAAGCTGTGCGAGGGTACTCAAGGACGTGGCATTGTTCTGGCAGAAACTCCCAAGGCGGCAGAGAGCGTGATTGAAGCATTCCGTGAGCTTCGTGCAGAATTTCTCGTGCAAGAGTTTATTCAGGAAGCTAACGGTAGTGACGTTCGCTGTTTTGTCGTGGGCGGAAAGATTGTTGCAGCCATGCAGCGAACTGCTCAAGAGGGCGAATTCCGTTCGAATCTACATCGCGGAGGCAGCGCCAAAATAACCAAGCTCACACCCGAGGAGCGCTCCACTGCAATCAGGGCGGCCCACACTATGGGCTTACAGGTTGCGGGGGTAGATCTGCTTCGCTCAAACCGCGGGCCTCTGGTGATGGAAGTAAATTCCTCACCAGGTTTGGAAGGGATTGAAGCGGTTACAAAAAAAGATATCGCGAATATTATTATCGAATTCATTGAAGAAAACGCGCGCCCGAATAATACGAAAACGAAAGGCAAAGGCTAATTAATAATTAGCGCAATTTCTACGCCCTTCGATTGAAGGGCTGTTACGTTTTACTCATAACGCAGTGATTCAATCGGGTCAAGATTTGCAGCTTTGGCTGCGGGTACTATTCCAAACACAATTCCTATAAGTGCAGAAAAACCAACCGAAAGAGCGACTGCCCACCAAGGCACATAAGCCGGTGGAAAATTGGGAATCATCGCGGCTAAACCTATTCCTAACGCGTAGCCAATTAACAGGCCTAAAAGGCCGCCGAGTAAACACAACACAATTGATTCCATTAAAAATTGCAACAGAATGTAATGACGCTTAGCGCCTATTGCTTTGCAAATACCTATTTCGCGTGTTCTTTCAGTCACTGAAACAAGCATAATATTCATAATGCCAATTCCGCCTACCAGTAATGAAATACTGACTATTCCTCCCATTACCAATGTCACAAGCGATGTTATTTTTGATAGAGATTCTTTTAATTGTTCGGAAGATTGAATTTTAAAATCATCATCACCATTTGTTCTGCGATGGGCTTTTCGCAACAAGTTACGAATTTTGCCCGTGACTATTTCCATTTGATCCAAATTTTTAACCGTTAACTGAATCTGTATATCAACCTGTGTTTGGTTGCCATTTAAGCTTTGCATAGTGCTGTAAGGCAGAAGCACTATGTCGTCCTGGATAAAACCAGACATCCCACCTTTGCGTTCTGCAAGCCCAATGATTTTTACCGACTCAGAGTTTATTTCAATAAATTCGCCCACGGGATTTTCGGGAAGCAGTAAATTATCGCGAACTTGCGTACCAATTACACACACGCGACGGCGAGTTTGATTATCGCTCTCTGATAAAAACCGCCCGGCTTGCACATATAATTGATTCACTTGCTGATAAGTATTAGTAGTGCCTACTACACGTCCCGTCGTTGATTTTGCGCCATAGCGAACCACGCTATTGAAACGCGAAGCCAGTGTTGGAGTAATAGATTCAATGCCGTCAGTGCGGTCAGTGATAAGTTGTAGATCATCCGCGGTAATGCGACCAAAGCGGCCGTTCATTTGGTCTTCAGATGAAGTGTAAGAAGCAATCGATAAGCTATTTGCGCCCAAGCCTTCAAATTGTTGGCCGATGCTGTAACCTAAACCTTGTACCAGGGATACAGTTGCGATCACTGATGCTACACCAATGATAATCCCCAAGGTCGTTAGCAAACTGCGAAAGCCATGCGCTCTAATTGAAATAAGTGCGGAGCGTAAGCATTCAATAAAAGTGAACACAATTTATTCCTTATTAAAGTAATCTTCAGCGACTTTTCCATCTTGCATGCAAACTACTCGATGACAATGCCGCGCTATTTCCGGTTCATGGGTGACCATGACAATAGTATTGCCTTCACTGTGCAGTTCATCGAATAGTTTCATGATGTCTGCCGTCGTTGCAGAATCAAGATTACCTGTGGGTTCATCAGCTAATAAAATGGAGGGTTTGGTAACGAGTGCTCGTGCGATAGCAACACGTTGACGTTGCCCGCCTGACAATTGATTAGGTAAATGATGCATACGTTCCGCAAGACCAACGCGTTTCAATACTTCACTCGCTGCTTTCTCGCGCTCCTTCAAAGCAATACCGCGATAAATCAGTGGCTGCATCACATTACCAAGTGCAGATAAACGCGGCAGCAAATTAAAACTTTGAAAAATAAAACCGACTTCGTGATTTCGAATATCAGCAAGCTCATCCTGATTTAATCGGCTCAGGTCGCGTCCGTTTAAAATATAAGAGCCTGCACTAGGTTTATCGAGCGCACCTAAAATATTCATCATGGTTGACTTACCTGAACCCGATGAACCCGTGAAGGCAACATATTCATTAGCAGCAATATTCAAACTAATACCATCCAGCGCACGCACTGTTTCCTGACCCATCACATAATGTTTTACAATATTATTGAGCATTATAAGTGACATTATTTTCTGCTCACTGACCTAGTGGTTTCACTTTTCACGGATGATGATGAACTTAAAGAAGATGCTGAAGAATTTTCTACTTTAATAGATTCACCCTCTTTTAAAAAACGCAAAATACGGTCGGGTCCGAGAATAATTTGATCACCAGGTTTTAATTCATCCGTAGCAACGCTTTTTATCTCCTGATATTCATCGTCTGACAAGCCAAGTTTGACGGCTACGCGATGCGCTTTTCCATTTTTATTCACAAACACATAATTGCTCGCAAATTTATTGGGCGTTAATTTTTTTTCATCATCAGATTTTTCCTTATCGGAGTTTTTCGTGTCATCTTTTTTGTCGGTATCATTTGCAACTAGAGCTTGAATGGGCACAGCCAGTCTCGTGGTGTCACCACTGGTAAAAATTTCTGCGCGCGCCGACATGCCCGGCCAAAGCTTTATATTTTTATTGTCGTTAAAGCGAATTTTAACTGCGAAGCTTAAACCGCTACGACCAGTCGCAACCTTGGCAGTTTCTGCAATAAACTCAACCACGCCATTAATAGGTTGATCAGAGTGCGCGATAGCGACAATTTTTGCACGTTGGCCTACGGCGATATTTGTAATGTCTGCTTCATCTACATTTACCTCCGCACGTAAGCTGTTGGGGTTAGCAATAGTCATCAAGCTCGATGCGGCAAAATTCATGGTACCTGCGATTGCGGTTTCGCCCTCTTTAATCGTTAGCGAGGTTACCACTCCATCAATAGGCGAATAAGCGCGAGTTTTGGCCAAATCATTTTTCGCTCGTGCCAATTGTGCTTCCGCCTGAATAAGTTGTTCACGGCCAGACTTAACGTGAAAGTCTGCGCTTGAAAGTTCGAGACTAATGGCATCAAAGGTTTGTTGATCTATTAAGTTTTTTTCGTGCAAGATTTTTTTTCGTTGCCATTGGGCTTTTAAATTTTCGTAGTTAGATTGCGATTGTTCTATAGCAATTCTTTGCATACGAACGGCCGCCTGGGTTTGCTCCATGGCAGAAATGTAAGCTTCGTCATCAATCTGCAAAAGCAATTGCGATTTTTTTACGATGTCGCCTTCCTTTACAAATATCTTTTTGACTTTACCAATGACTTCAGTGCTGAGCTGAACTTTTTCTTCATGGTTCAAATTACCTGACGCAATAATGGATGCACGGATAACATGATTTTGTAGGGCTTCGGTTTGCACCTTTTTAACGTTATCACCACCCGCAATTTTTTTTACAAGTGGCACACCGATGATAAGCGCAAGTATTGCAGCAATAATGAGAGGTTTTTTCATGTGCTTGGCCAAAAAAGAAAATCAGAAAAAATGCCGATGCAGTAATCGGCACATAATTGTCAGGAAAATTATTTGAGGACTACTGCAATCCAAGTGCCGTAAATAATAATTGTGGGCGCCAATACCACGACTGCTGATTTGATTAAGCTTTTTTGAGTCCACAAGCTGTAGCCAAATACTGCTAACGCAAGACTCCAGATAGTCATTGGGTCCCAGTTATTGATAGGCCCAAATAATGGATCGCTGGGTATAAGGTGTATAAATAAATTATTAAAACTGATGGGGTTTATGGAATCTAACGCAAGCTGTCCGTCAGTGGCCAATAAAACATTTACTAATGATGCCAAGCCTGTAAACACCACTGGAATTGCTGTCCAGCAGACAAGTGAGAACCAGGATCTGAAACTTATAGCTTCACTATCCAGGATTTTATTTACAAGAAATAGATAAAGCGCAATTAGCAAATAAATAATCGGCGTTACCAAAATAGCACCAATTATCGAACTAATACCCATTACGGTTTGCGACATAGCGCCTAAACCTTTTCGCATACCTTCTATTTCATCAGGGCTTTTTCCAACGCTTTGTGTTTCCACCATATGGTCTATCAACCATGCAAAATCTACTTTAGTAAAGTAATAACCAATTGCCAGGGCGCTGATGAGTAAAATAGAAATAAGTGGAAATAAAAAATTA
>Ga0247741_1001125_pt1 | contig 14747 bp, 11 predicted proteins | sample UWRJL213509R2_FD_180945 | JGI IMG/M metagenome (GOLD analysis project Ga0247741, IMG submission 180945) | Plant litter microbial communities from Arlington Agricultural Research Station in Wisconsin, United States - UWRJ-L213-509R-2 | ecosystem: Environmental > Terrestrial > Plant litter >... | reverse complement strand
CAACGCCGCCATCCCGTTCACGATCAGCCTCGGCGTGACCACGCTGCACCGCGAGACCGGCGTGGATCCCTCGACGCTCATCAAGCGGGCCGACGACAATCTCTACGCGGCGAAGCGCGGCGGCCGGAACAAGGTCGTTCCGAGCCTGCAGGACCTGATTCCTTAGTCGGGCATGCAGCTCAGCGTGAAGCCCTCGCCGGTGCTTCCCGTGCAGAACATGCCGCACGCGACCCCCACGAGGCAGCTGCAGTTGCCGTTCGCGCTGCAGTTCCCGGGGAGCAGCTTGCAGGTGAACTGATCGGGATCGGTGGCGAGCGCCGCGAACCGGTGCTCGCAGTATTCGGTGTCCTTCTGGCAGATGCGAGATCCGCACGCGAGCTCGCCCGGCGCGGGCATGCACGTTCCATTGTCGTTGACGTCGACGCCGGCCGCGTTCGCGTCGCAGGCGTTGTCGTGGATCGCGCCGTCGCACCCGCACACGGGCACGAACGTGCTGTCGCACGACTTCGGCCGCGGCTCGCACGTGCCCCTCTCGTCGGTCGTGCCGCACGTGTGGCGAGGGAACACGCAGAGCTCGTCGCTGCGGCAGCCCACACCCGCGGATCTTCCGCACGGGCGGTTTGGCCCGCCGTCGACGGGCGCGAGGCTGCTGCTACCGTGCTCGTAGAGACACCCGCTCACCATCACCAGCCACAAGAGACGCGTCATCGTGCGCCTACCGTACATCGTGCGCGGCCTCGATACGCGTGGCACACTTCCCTCCGTGGCGAACAGGACGATCTGCGTCCTCGGGTTGATCCTGAGCATGGCGCCTGCCGCCGCGCAGTCGAAGCGCTACCCGCCCGAGCCCGTCGACAAGGACCAAGAGAAGGCCGACCACTCGGATCTCTGGGAGTCCGCCACCAAGCCGGAGCAGGAGCCGTACCGCGCGCTCCTCACGCAGGCGCGGCAGGGCGTGGATACGCGGTCCGCCGATCAGCTGCGCGCCTCGCTCGAGCCGCTCGACAAGGCGGTCGCGCTCGCGCCGTCGCGGCCCGAGGCGTATCGCCTGCGCGGCGACGCGTACTTCTATCTCGGCGAGTGGGAGAAGTGCGCGTCGGATCTCAAGCTCGCGGCGCAGAACGCCACCGCGAACGATCTCCTCGACAAGCGCGTCGTCGCCGATGCACAGCTCCGCCTCGGCAACTGCCAGGCGCGCGCGGGCAAGCTCGCCGATGCGGAGCGCACGCTCTCCGACGCGGCGACGTCCGGCATCGGCAACGGCGAGTCGTTGATGCGGCTCGGCGAGATCCGCATCGCGATGGGCAAGCTCGACGAGGCCATCTCGGCGCTGCAGGCCGCGCTCGAGAATCCGGACGTGCAGCGCGCGCAGACCGGCTTCTTGCTCGCGTCCGCCTACGACCGCGCGCGCCGCCCCGCCGAGGCGATCGCCGCCGCACGCGTCGCCGCCGGGTTCGATCGCCAGTTCACGTCGCTCGAGAATCCGCAGCTGCCCTTCCTCGGCGGCGGCGAGGCGAACTATCTGCTCGGCGTCGCGCACGCGTCGCAGGAGAGTCCGCGCGCCGAGTATGCGCTGATCTACTTCCGCGCGTTCGTGAAGCTCGCGCCGGCGAGCCCGTGGAAGAAGCGCGCCGAGGAGCACCTCAAGGAGCTGCGCTCCACCGCGTTCCCCGAGACGGTGGAGCGCAAGAACGGCGGCGCCGCGCTCGATCTCGATGCCGCCGCCGCCGCCGTGCGCAAGCAGATGCCGGCGATGCGCGCGTGCCTCGCGCGGCTTCCCTACGGCGTCGTCGAGGTGATCGTCACGAAGACCGGTCCCTCCGGCCCGCTGCCGAAGCCGGTGCCCCCATCGCCGTACGACCGCTACCGCTCGCGCCCGCCCGCGCCGCCGCCCGAGGGCGTCGCGCCGCGTCTCGTGAAGAACGCCGATGCCACCTCGCGCGCCGACGTCGACGGCGCCCTGCGCTGCATCGATCCGCTCGCGAACCGGATCGCGTACCCCGCCGTCAAGGAGCGCGACGGCTACTACGCGATGACGTTCCTCGTCGTCGGCAACTAAGCGTTGCGAACGCCGACGAGAGCCTCGAGGCGGGTGAGCCGGGCTTCGACATCTCGCGCGCGCTCGCGCTCTTCGAACCGATCGAATCGCCCCTCCAACTGCTCGAAGCGCTTGTCGACCTGCGCGAAGCGCCTGTCGACCTGCTCGAAGCGCTGGTCGACCTGCTCGAAGCGCTTGTCGACGCGTTCGAAGTTGCGCTGAACGATCGCGAAGTTTCGCTGCGTCTGCTCCATGAACGCCGCGAGCGTCGCGTTCGTCTGATCGAGCCGGCCCGAAAGAGCTCGGTCGGTCGCTACCAGTTGCTTCCAGAGGTCGCGGAGGAGCTGGGTCTGTTCGTCGTCCTTGGCATCCATGGTCGTCGTCCTTTCAGTATGCCGTGATCGACCAGCACGGGCGATGCCAATCGCAACCGCTCGAAATCCCAAGCGCGCGTTGTCCGTGTCCGGCTGGATTTCGGACGCACGTCCGTGGGACGGACGGTTACTTGAGGAAGGCGACGGTGACGCCGTCGCCGCCTTCGTTCGCTTCGCCGGGGCGCAGCTTGTCGACAGCCTTGTGGGCGGCGAGGTGCGTGCGAATGGCGGTGCGCAGCGCGCCGGTGCCGTGGCCGTGGATGACGAAGATCGTGTCGCGCGCGGCCATGAGGCTCTCGTCGATGAAGCGATCGACCTGCGCCACCGCTTCGTCGCCGCGATTGCCGCGGACGTCGATGGTGGTGTCGACGGTGCGCGCACCGGCGCGGCCGCCGGCGGGCTGACCGTCGACGAGCGCGACGCCACCGGGCGCGGTGGAATCGACGGGCGGGGTGGGCGGCAAGAGGGCGCGGCGGGCGCGGTGCGTATCCATCATCACGTCCTTGATGAGGACGCTCGCGCGCATCGAGCCGACGCGGACCTCGACCTTGTCGTCGGGCAGCACGGCGACGACCTCGGCGCGGCCGAGGCGCGGCACGATCACGGGCGCACCTTGCACGAGCTTCTCGACGGTCGCGGGCGTGCCCGGCGGCATGGCGCGCTGCGGTTCGTGGCGCGCGACCTGCGAGCCGGGGGCGGCGAGGCGCCGATTCGCATCGCGCACGTCGTCGGCGGTGGCCGTGTCCGCGGCGGCCTTCGCGCGCACCTGGCGCCGGATCTCTTCGATCTCGCGGCGCGCGGCCTTGAGCTCGGCGAGCGCCTCGCCGTGCACGGCGCGGGTTTGCTTCTCGAAGCGAGCCTTCGCCTTCTCGCGGAACGTGCGGTGCGCGGCGCGGTCGGCCTCGACGGCCTCGAGCTCGGCGAGCAGCGCGGCGCGCTCGAACTCGATGCGGCGCTGTTGATCGGCGACGGAGGCGAGCAGCTCCTCGACCTTCACGACGTGCGGTCCCATCAGATCGCGCGCGCGATCGACGATCGAGCGATCGATGCCCATGCGCTGCGCGACGGCGAGCGCACCGGAGCTGCCGGGGGTGCCGAGATGAAGCTTGAACGTGGGCTCGAGGCGCGCGAGGTCGAAGCCGACCGAGGCGTTCGAGAACCGCGCATCGGTGGCCCCGAGGGCCTTGAGCCGATCGTAATGCGTGGTGACGATGCCCGTGGAGCCGCGCTCCGCGATCGCCTCGAGCACCGACTGCGCGAGCGCGGCGCCCTGCTCGGGATCCGTGCCGACGGCGATCTCGTCGATCAGCACGAGCGAGCCCGGGCTCGCCGCGCCGAGGATGTCGCGCAGGTTCACCATGTGCCCGGAGAACGTGGACAGATCGTTCTCGAGGCTCTGCGCGTCGCCGATATCGGTGCGGATATCGTGGAACCAGCCGATCGCGCTGCCGCTCTCCGCGGTGATGTGCAGGCCGGAGCGGCCCATCAACGCGGCGAGGCCCACGGTCTTCAGCGCGACGGTCTTGCCGCCGGCGTTGGGGCCGGAGATGAGCAGCGTGGCCCCGGCGGCGACCATCACGTCGTTCGCGACGCAGCGACGCTCGGCGAGGAGCATCAGCGGATGGCGCGCGTGGAGGAGCGCGATGCGCGGCGCGTCGTCGAGGATCGGCTCGGACGACACGGTGTCCTCGGCCATGCTCGCGGCGGAGGCGATCACGTCGAGCGTCTCGGCGGCGGCGAGCGAGGCGTCGAACGCATCGGCCTCCTCGGCGATCCAGCCGGAGAACTTCGCGTAGATGCGGCGCTCCTCGTCGGCGACCTCGGCCTCGGCCAGCTTCGCGCGGTTGTTGAGATCGACGATCTCCTCGGGCTCGATGAACAGCGTCTGCCCGCTCTGCGACGTGCCGTGCACGATGCCGCGCACGAAGCCCTTGCCGTCGGTGCGCACCGGCAGCACGTAGCGCTCCTCGCGCTGCGTGTAATAGACGTCCTGCAGATACGTGCTGAACCGCTCGTCGGTGAGCAGGCCCTGCATGCGCTTCTCGAGCTGCGCCTTGATCGCGGCGAGGCCACGGCGCAGCGGGCCGAGCGCGTCGCTCGCGTGATCGACGAGCCGCCCTTCGGCGTCGAAGCCCTCGAGGATCGGATGATAGACGTGACCGAGGTCCCCGATCATCGCCCCGCGGCCCGCGAGGAGCGGCGCGAGCTCCGCCTGGTTGCGGATGTGCGTGCGGAGGCGGGCGAGCGATCGACCGGTGGAGGCCACCGCCACGAGCTCCGGCGCATCGAGCGCCGCCGACTTCCGCACGCGCGCGATCGAGCCCGCGATGTCCGCGATGCCGCCGAGGGGCAGTGATTCGCCGCGGCTCGCGAGGCCGCGCGCTTCGGTGATCTCGGCCGCGCGCTGTCGCGCCGCGTGGATATCGTCGAACAGCTGCAGCGCGCGCACGTGCTCCTCGCCGCGCTTGGTGGCGCAGCGCTTCGCCCAGTGGTCGACGAGGGTCGGCCAGCCGAGGTCATCGAGGGTACGTGTGGCGATCACGGGGCAGCCGTTTTGCCATGAACTCTGTCGATCGGCGAGCCCGGGCCTCCACCGAGTCAGTTTTCTGAGGCGGACGGGCGCAACCAGGCGAGAATTGCGCCACCGCCCATGGCACGAGAGTTGGAACACCCGATGCCGATGACCCGACTCGCCTTGCTCTTCCTGCTCGCCGGCTGCTTCGAGCACGGCAGCGGTGGTGGTGGCCTACCCGATGGCGGAGGCACCGGTCGCTCGTGCGGAGGCCTCGCCGGTGCGGCGTGCGGGTCCGACGAGCTCTGCGACTTCGGCCGCAACACCTGCGGCGCGAGTGACGAGGGCGGCACGTGCAGGAAGAAGCCGTCGGGGTGCACCGAAAACTTCGATCCCGTGTGCGGCTGCGACGGGCAGACCCACTCCAACGAGTGCGAAGCGAACGTGGCGGGTGTGGACGTGAGCGCGAACGGAAACTGCCCGGTCCCCTCGGGCGAATTCCAGTGCGGGTTCCGGACGTGCCGGATCGCCGACGAGTACTGCCAGCGCGGCGTGTCCGATGTCGGCAACGAGCCCGATAGCTTCGTCTGCCGGCCCCGTCCCGGCACCTGCGGAGCGACGACGACGTGCAGCTGCCTCGCGACCGAGCCGTGCGGATCCTTCTGCACGAGCACGCCGGGCGGCGGCTTCGCCCTCACGTGCCCCGGCGGCTGAGCTACGGATACGGGTCGAACGGATCGGACATTCGCCGCACGCGCGGCTGCGTGAGCTGCTTCACCGCGATGCCATCGATGTGCTGCTTCGCGCGCGCCTGGTATTGCGGGTGCGCGCCGCTCTTGATGAACGACTTCCACGCCGCGATCGACTCCGCGTAGTAGCCGAACGCTTCGTAGACGAGGCCGTAGTAGTAGAACTCCTCGCCGCGCGGCACGTAGAACACGTCGCCGCGCTGGAGCTTCTCGCGATAGCTCTCGAACGATTGGCCGCCCTGGCGGCGGATCACCTCGAGGGCATCGGCGCCGCGCTCGTCGCGATCGAGGGCGACGGCGAGGCCGTAGTGGGTGGAGGTATCGGCGCCCTTGTCGATCGCGACCCGGTAGTTCGCGATCGCCTCGTCGAGATCGCCGAGCATCATCTGCGTCTCGGCGAGGTTGCCCCACACCTGATCGAGCTGGAGCATGGTCATGCCGTCCGCGCGATCGAGCAGGGCCGTGTAGTCCTTGCGCGCGCCTTCGAGCCACGGCTTCGGATCCTTCACCAGCTCGACGAGCTTGGTGCGCAGGATCGCGCGCGAGAACAGCGAGTCGCCGACCCGCGGATCGAGCGGGGCGCGCGCTTCGAACGCCTCCCACGCCTCGACGGCCTGCTTCGTGCGCACCTCGTCGAGCGTGGTCCGCACGCACGTGAGCGGCGGCGCCTGGCCGAAGCGCATGGCGGCGCCGCAATCGGTGAAGAAGCTCTCGAGCACGCTCGCGATGCGGAAGTACGGCTCGCCGTCCGTGGGCCGCGCCTCGGCCGCGATCCGGTACTGCGCGATCGCCTGATCGACGAGCGTGTTCACCGTCCTCACGCTCTGGCCCTTCGCGTTCGCGCGCGCGGCGAGCTCGTCGCCATCGTGCATCGCCGCGTCGTACCGGTCGCGCGCCGCCTCGGTGGTGCTGTCGGTCGCGCGATCCCACACGTTCGCGTGCGCGGATCCCGCGAGCGCCGCGACGAGCAAGAGCGCGCGCATCATGGTGTCACCACGGGTTTCGGGGGCGCCTTCGCGGGCGGGACCTTCTTCACCGGCGGCGTGCGACGCAGCGCATCGATCGCGCGCACGTGATCGAGCGCGCGGCCGCGCCACGGCGAGTCTCCGCTCGCGGCGTAGAGCGCCCACTCCGCGCGGGCCTCGGTGAGCTGATCGAGCGATTCGTAGAGCAGGCCCAGATAGTAGTGCTGATCCTCGGCCGGTGAGAACCGTGTCGTGGCGAGGACGGTCTGGACCTGCGTGCCGAACTGTTGCGCGAGCGACGACTTCATCCGGTCGAGGACCTCGAACGCGGCGCTGCGCTGCTCGTCGCGGTCGAGGATCATCGCGAGCGTGAACGAGACGAGCGAGAGCTCGTGCGAGTAGTAGCCGAGGCCCTGCTGCGGGAGCACCGCGGTGAGCGCGTCGATCGCGCCGGTGACGTCGCCGCGCGAGGCGAGGGCGTTCGCGAGCTGCGTGATCGGCTCGGCGGTCGACGCCGTCAAGGGGCCCTGCGCGGCGCGCAGCCAGCGGATCCCCGTGTCGCGGTCTCCCCGCCGCAGATACACGGCGCCGAGCCGTCCCGTGACCTCCGCGCCCGCCTTCTCCGCGCCGACGAGCCGGATGCACGCCTCGTACGCTTCGATCGCCTGGCGCGTCTTGCCGAGCTCGTCGGCGGCGCGGCCCAGGAGACCGAGCACCTCGACATTCTCCGGTGCCAGCGTCCGCGCGTACCGCATCATCCCGTACGCCGCTTCGAAGTAGCGCATGCGCGGTTCGACCGACCATTCCGCGTCGGTCTGGAGCGCGTCGTCGGCGATCTTCATCGCCTGCCGGCTCTTCGCCACCAGCGCGCGCACCTCGTCGGCGTGCGGCTCCACGATGTCGCGCCAGAAGTCGCCGGTCTCGTCGGGCCGCGGCTCGGGACGCGCCTGGGCCGTGGTCGCGGCGAGCGAGATCGCGAGGATGGCCGGCCAGCGCACCGATCGAGTATGCAGGCCGAGGATTCCCGGCGCCACCCTCGCGAAGGTGGGGACACGGGTCCTGTTAGGGACCTCGAGACCCCGATCGGGATCGTGCGCAAATCGCACGATCTCAGCCAGTTGAGTCCTGACAGCGCCTGGCCCCGTCCTTGCTCGATATAGCCGTGTGGATCGAGGAGTCATCGCGACCGCCGAAGAGCTGTTCGCCTGCCGGCATTTCCCCGGCGTGGTGGCCATGTGCAACGACGCGCTGGAGAGCGAGCCGGAGTGCGTGGAGCTGATGGTCATCCGCGCCCGCGCGCACATCGCGCTGCGCCGCGACCTCGATGCCCAGGCCGACCTCCGCGACATCATCCGCATGGATCCGGCCTGCGGTATGGCGTACCGCCTGCTCGGCGAGCTCGCCGCGCGCCGCGACGAGAACGAGTCCGCGGCGATCTTCTTCCGCGAAGCGATCCGCCTCGATCCGGGCGACCTCGAGAGCCATGACTGGCTCGCGATCGTCGATGTCTCGCTTCGCCCCGCAGCAACCGCGTCCGCGGCGGGCCGGTTTCCTCCCGCCCGTGGCCCGATCGAGCGCGGCCGCACCGCCGCGGAGCCGAACGCCGGCCATCGCACGCTGAGTGCGCCGGCGCGGACGTTCCAGCGCCCCGGCAGCCAGCCGCGGTTCGCGCGCGGCACGCATCCGCCGAGCGAGCACGACGAGCGCCCGACCAAGCCGTTCGCGCGTGGCTCCGAGCGCCACGGCAACCTCTGGAAGACGCCCGCGCCCGAACCGCGCGAGCGCACGCTGGACCTCGGCGACGCGAACACCCCCGCGCCCGTCCGGCGCGAGGAGACGATGGATCTCGCCGAGGGGAGCGGAACGAACGCTGCGCCCGTGTCGCTGCGCCAGACGCCGCCGCCGCTTCCGCCGCCGCCGACCGCGCCCGGGAAGGAAGCCGCACCGTTCGTCACGATCCCCGGTCGCCCGGCCACGCAGCCGCCCGCACCGCCGCTCAAGATCCCGGCGCCGCGCCCGGCGCCGCGCGCGCAGATGCCCGAGCTCCCCGGCTTCGGCGATTACCTCGTCACCTCCGGCATCATCAGCCGTGATCGCCTTCGCGCCGCGCAGGCCTATCAGCGCTCGATGAAGGTCCAGCTCTCGACCGCGATCGTCACCCTCGGCCTCGCCACGCCGCAGCGCATCGAGTGGGCCTCGGTCGCGCACCAGTCGCAGCTCGGTCGCGACCGCAACGGCTAGGGAATCTCGTCGGCGCCGACGTCGAAGACGGTGCCGCCCTGCGGGCGCGGTTCGCCGTCGCGATCGAGCGTGGGCGCGGTGAGCGCCGGATCGGCGATGCCGCGTGCGGGTGATGCGGCGCTGATGTGGAAGTCGCCGGCGCCGAGGAACATCGGATCGGAGCGAACGTTGTGGGCGCCCGCGGCGTACGTCGGCTCGACGATGCTGTAGTCGATCGCGCACGCCGGCGTGATCGTGGTGGGCCCGGTGTTGCCCCAGATGATGCTCGACGTGACGGTGACCGTAGAGCCCGCGCAATCGATGCCGGCGGCGAGGTCCGGGCCGGCGGTCGTGTTGGCGGCGATCGTGGAGAGCTCGATCTTGCCGTCGGGGCAGTTCACGAAGCTGATGCCACCGGCCGCGTTCGAGGGGCCGCCGTTGCCGAGGATGACGGAGCTCGAGATCCGCGCCGTGCCTTGCTGCGCGTAGACCGCGAGGTTCGAGCTCTGGGTGAGCGTGCTGCGCGTGATGTTCAGCGCGCAGTTGAAGCCGCCGGTGCCGTACGCGCCGCCGCGCGAGAGCACGCGGTACAGCGACATCGTCGCCGGCTGGCCGGTCTGGGGGATGCACAGCGTGTTGAACTGCTGGTTGCCGACGAGCTCCACGCCGACGATCGTCAGGTTGCCGCTCTCGACACGGATCATCTGGACGGGGCTCGTCGCCGTGAGCGTCGCGCCCTGACCGGCGAGGATCGCGATGTCGCCCGCGAACGTGTATCCCGTGGCGCGCGGGTAGGCGCCGGGGATGAGCTTGACGATATCGATCGTGCCCGAGGCAGCGGCGGCGGCGAACGCCTGCTCGAGCGCGCACGGCGCGGCGAGCGTGCACTGCGCGCCGGCGCCGCCCGGCGAGGCGTACGCGATCCGGCCCGGCGCCGCGCACGTGCCATCGGGCAGACACACGTTCGCGGACGGATCGCCGCAGTGCGCATCGTCGTCGCACGCGCGGCAGTCGCCCATCACGCACACCTCGGGCGCGCTGCACTGGGCGGTGGTCTCGCACTCGGCGGCCGGAGCATCGGTCGCGTCGGGATCGAAGCCGCCGTCGACGGTGAGCTCCGGGTCCACGGAGTAATCGGGCAGCGAGGCGAAGAGCTCGCAGGCCGGCACCGCCGCCATCACGACGAAGACCAGCGCGCCGCGTCCGACCAGGCTCACGGGGCGACGGTATGCGAGGTCCGGGCGCGACTCCACCGCGAAACGCCCGGTCACGGTGCCTCGGCCGCGGAGCCGCTGCCCGCTGGCGCTGCGCCGAGCGGGTGGGGATCGTACGTCGCGACGAGCTCGAGCGCCGATGCGATCCCGCTCTCGAGCTCGACGTCCGCGCAGGCGCGCAGCGCGCTCGCGACCACGTCGTGGCGCTTCTGGTCGAACTGGCTCCACATGCGGAGCGCCGTCTTTCGCGTCTTCACGGTCGCGCTGCCGGAGAGCTGCATCTCGGCCGCGGCGTCGAGCACGATCTGCGTGCCGTCCCGGGAGATCGCCGCGATGCGCAGCTCGAGCTTCGCGCGGACGTCGCCGGCGCCCGGCAGCGCATGAACGAGGTCGCCGGCCGGCCAGCGATCACCGATCGTCACCGGCGCCTCGGGGAGGCGCACGAACATCGTGCGGAACACCTCGTCCTTCGCCATCGCGGCGCGCAGGGCCGGGCTCGCGTTCTCGCGCGCGAGCGTCTCCTCCCACGCCGCGATGCCGGGCGCGGTGACCTCGCCGCGCGGGTCGACCTCGATCGCCACGGGGAGTGCGCGCAGCGCGAGCAGCGGACGGTATTCGCCCGGAGGATCCACGGGGTCATCGGAGCGCCAGTGCACGTTCGCCTGCGCCTTCGCGCGATCCACGGAGACCGTCTCGATCTCGAGGCGACCGCGGTTCGCGGCGCTCCAGTGCACCGTGCCTTCGAGGGTGATCGACACGTCGTCGGAGGTCCTCGCTCCGTTCGCGAGGGTCTCGCTCGTCTTCGTCTGCGTGACCACCGTGATCTCGGTGCGCTGCCCGGCCACGAACGCGTAGCGCAGGAGCACCGGCCCGGTACCGCTACCGTCGAGCACCGGCGGTGCGGTGATCGCGCAGTACGGCTCGGCGGTCGGCGGCGCGTCGTCGTTGCGCTTCATCATCATCAGGACCGCGGCGCCGCCGGCGAGCGCGACGACGACGAGGACCCACGGCCACCGCTTCTTGGCCGGCATCGCCGCAGCGTAACAGCCCGCGACGGGTGCGGCTCCGACGGTGACGCAGGTTCTCTTCGTCGGGACGCGTGTTAGGTTCGCCCGCGATGCGCTCCTGGCTCTCGCTCGCTCTCCTCGTCGCGTGCTCCGGCAAGCCCGGCACCGCGCCCACCGCCGGACCCGCGCCCGCGCCGGCGACAGCGGGCTCGGTGGCGCTCCCCGCGGCGGCGCCGACCGGACCGACGGGACCTGGCACCGCGCCGCCGCCGAGTGCGCCGAGCGTGAAGGTCACGCTCGCGGACGTCGGGCTCGAGAGCGGCTCGCTCGATCGCGGCGTCGATCCGTGCGTGGACTTCTACCAGTTCGCCTGCGGCGGCTGGCTCGGGCAGAACCAGATCCCGCCGGACCGCGCGGGGTGGGGGCGTGGCAACGAGGTCGACGACCGGAACAAGGTCGCGCTGAAGGCGCTGCTGGAGGAGGCTGCCAAGGGCATCGGTGCGGACGCCGGTACGAAGAAGCTCGGCGATCACTACGCGGCGTGCATGGACGTGGCGGCGATCGAGAAGGCCGGGCTCACCGGCATCAAGCCGCTCCTCGACAAGACGCGGAACGTGAAGGATGCGAAGTCGTGGGTCGCCGCGCTGATCGAGCTGCACAAGCTCGGCTATGACGCGGTGTTCGCATCGCAGACGTACACCGATGCGAAGGACTCCGCGACGAACGTCATGTACCTCGAGGTGGCCGGCCTCGGCCTGCCCGATCGCGACTACTACTTGAAGCCCGAGCTGAAGGACAAGGTCGACGCGTACCGGGCGCACGTCGCGAAGATGCTCGCGCTCACCGGGGCCTCGCCCGCGGCGAGCACGGCCAACGCGGCCGACGTACTCGCGATCGAGATCGAGATCGCGAAGCTGACGAAGACGGGCGTCGAGAAGCGCGATCCGCAGGCGGCCTACAACCCGACGGACATGAAGGGCCTCGGCAAGCAGGTCAAGAGCATCGACTGGAAGGCGTACTTCAAGGCGCTCGGCGGCGACCCCGGCAAGAAGATCGTCGTCCAGACGCCGAAGTTCTTCGCGGCCCTCGACAAGCTGCGCGCCCGGTTCAAGCCCGCCGCGTGGGCGAGCTACTTCACGTTTCACCTCGTCGAGCGGCTCGCGTTCTCGCTGCCGAAGGCGTTCGACGACGAGGCGTTCGAGCTGCAGAAGGCGCTGCGCGGCGTGGAGACGCAGCGGGAGCGCAGCAAGCGCTGCATCGATACGATCCAGGAAGACCTCGGCGAGATCCTCGGCCAGCAGTACGCGGCGAAGTACTTCCCGGGCTCGAGTCGGCAGACCGCGACGCAGATGGTCGACGCGATCGTCCGCGCGATGAACGACGAGCTCGCACGCCTCGACTGGATGAGCGATGCGACGAAGCAGATCGCGCAGGCGAAGCTCGCTCGCATCGTGCGGATGATCGGCTATCCGGACAAGTGGAAGGCCTACGACTTCGAGGTGAAGCGCGGCGACTTCGCCGGTAATCGCGTCCGCGCGGCCACGTTCGAGACGCGGCGCTTGCGCCTCCGCGCCGGCAAGCCGGTGGATCGCAGCGAGTGGCTGATCAACACGTACACTGTCGACGCGTACTACGAGCCGACGTCGAACCTCACGGTGCTGCCCGCCGGCATCCTGCAGCCGCCGTTCTTCGGCCAGGATCGCTCGGTGGCCGCGAACCTCGGCGGCATCGGCATGGTGATCGGTCACGAGCTCACGCACGGCTTCGACGATCAGGGCGCGCAGTACGACGCCGACGGAAACCTCGAGAACTGGTGGTCGAAGGACGATGCCGCGAAGTTCGGCGAGAAGGGCACGTGCGTGGCCGACCAGTACAGCTCGTACGAAGCCGCGCCGAAGGCGTTCGTGAACGGCCGCCTCACGCTCGGCGAGAACATCGCCGACATGGGCGGCGTGAAGATGGCGTTCAAGGCGTACCGCTCGCTGCGCAAGGACGCCGCGAAGGCCTACGTCGCCGACGGGTTCTCCGAGGACCAGCAGTTCTTCCTCGCGGTGGGGCAGGGCTGGTGCTCGAAGCTGCGCCCGGCCGAGGTCCAGCGCCGCCTGATCAGCGACGTCCACTCGCCGCCCAAGTTCCGCGTCTACGGCGCGCTTCGCAATCTGCCGGAGTTCGGCGAAGCGTTCAGTTGTGCGCCGGGGACCCCGATGCACCCGGCCAAAACCTGCTCCGTGTGGTGAACCAATGACCAAGACCCATCTGCTCTCCATTCTTCTCCTCGCCGCGTGTGGTGGCAGCAAGCCCGCGCCGGCCCCCGTCGCGCCGAACGAGCCCGCGCCGATGGCGCCCGAGCCCGTGAAGGTCGCGGAAGCTCCCCGGCCGGCGCCGATGCCGCCGCGGGAGCCCGCCGATCAGAAGTTCCTCGCGCAGTGCCGCGGGCTCCTCGAGTCCGGCAAGGCGCAGGTCCCGGTGATCGTCGACGTGAAGGACAAGCGCACCGTCGCCAACACGTTCGAGCCGTTCAACGAGCTGTCGCGGTTCGTGGCGAACGCCGGCAACATGGCGGGCCTCGCGCACGAGGTGAACCCCGACGAGAAGGTCCGCGATGCCGCGCGCACGTGCGAGCGCGAGATCTCGCAGTTCTTGTCCGAGCTGCTCCTCGACAAGAGGATCTACGACGCGATCAAGGCGGTGGACGTCTCGAAGGAAGACGCCGACACGAAGCGCTTCGCGATGACCACGCTGCGCGACTACAAGCGCGCCGGCGTGGCGCTCCCCGACAAGCAGCGCGCGCGGATCAAGGAGATCGACGACGCGACGACCACGCTCTCGCAGGAGCACGCGAAGAACATCGCGGAGGACACGCGGTACCTCGAGCTGCCTGCCGCCGACGCGAAGCGGCTCGATGGCATGCCCGCCGACTGGATCGCGGCGCACAAGCCCGAGAACGGCGTGATCCGCATCTCCACCGACTACCCCGACTACGTGCCGTTCAGCATCTACGCGAACGACGACGACCTGCGAAAGCAGCTCTACATCAAGTTCCGTAGCCGCGGCGACGCGCACAACGAGGAGGTGCTGCAGAAGCTGCTCGTCCTCCGCGCGGAGAAGGCGAAGCTGCTCGGCTTCAAGGACTGGGCGGACTATCAGAGCGACGACAAGATGCTGAAGGGCGGCAAGGCGGCCTCGGCGTTCATCGAGCGCATCACGAAGCTCGCGAAGAAGCGCGCCGCGAAGGACTACGCCGAGCTGCTCGCGCAGCTGAAGAAGCTCGATCCCAAGGCCACCGAGGTCGGTGACTGGCAGAAGGCGTGGCTCGAGAACCAGATCAAGAAGGAGGCGTACGCCGTGGATTCCACGGAGGTGCGTAGCTACTTCCCGTTCGAGCAGACCCTCGGCGGCCTGCTCTCGATCACCGCGCAGATCTACGACATCCAGTATCTGCCCGTCGCCAACGCCGAAGTCTGGCACCCGTCGGTGAAGGTCTACGACGTGATGCGCAAGGGCGAGAAGCTGGGGCGCATCTACCTCGATCTCCACCCGCGCGCCGACAAGTACAAGCACGCGGCGCAGTTCGGGATGATCGATGGCGTCACCGGCAAGCAGCTCCCCGAGGGCGCGCTGGTGTGCAACTTCCCCGAGCCGAAGGCCGGTAGCCCGGCCCTCATGGA
>Ga0247741_1001124_pt1 | contig 14762 bp, 7 predicted proteins | sample UWRJL213509R2_FD_180945 | JGI IMG/M metagenome (GOLD analysis project Ga0247741, IMG submission 180945) | Plant litter microbial communities from Arlington Agricultural Research Station in Wisconsin, United States - UWRJ-L213-509R-2 | ecosystem: Environmental > Terrestrial > Plant litter >... | reverse complement strand
TAAAATTTTGGTCATGCTGAACTTGGTTACATAGGTGCCGCGTTGTGGCAAAACTTCAACAAAACCAATATTGGCGAGTTGGATAAGCGCTTCGCGAACCGGTGTGCGGCTGACGCCAAATTGGTTTGCGAGTGATGTTTCTGAAATCATTTGGCCGGGTAGTAAATCCAGGCTGATGATGGCGTCGCGTACGAAACCAAAAATTTGAATGGCCGTGGGGCGATCAAAAGACAAACCCTTTGCGTCTGCACGCAAGGTGATGAGTGGCTGTTTAGCCATGAGTATCTCCAATGTGTTCGATGACACTGTAAAGGTCAGCGACGTTTGTACCGATTAGTTAGGCACTGGTGGGCCTTGTTTTGTAATAATTTTAAGGATTTGATGCTAATGGGTTCGCTATAAAAAGTACACAGTTTTGCCATGTGCGTCGTGGCGTTTAACAACATAAATATAAATGAAGCATCTAATTGAGTTGATTATTGCTTCCTCAATATTGAGAAGTAACGCATTGACGCACTAGTGTACAAGATATAATATATAGTCAAATTAACAATAACTATAATTTTACACTCTTGTAAGACGGGAATTTTCAGTTTGAGTTTCGCGATTATAAGTTTTGTTGATGTATCGGCTAATCCTTGCGCTCGTTATAGTGATATCCAGTGTGTTTGACCCTTTACTAGCGAAGTTTCTTCGCTAGTTTTTTATTTAAACAGGGCTGCTATCGATTTCTTGTGATGTTTTGCTTGAGCCGCGCAGATAAACATTTATCAATCTGCGTTAAGTTGGGTAAACAGATTATGCAAAATGCTAATTTACTTACTAGTATACAACTTAGTAGTTCATGTACCTTCCGCTCTGGATTTTAAGTTTCCAGTTATTTAGCCCCGGTTTCGGGGCTTTTTTTTGTCTGCTATTTACGTTGGGCTAATAACACTTGAAGTGGATGGGGTAGGGTAACTTTATCGATACGTTTGATTTGGCTACGGCAAGAATACCCGGTAGCGGTTAACTTGCCTGAATTGGTAGGATTATTAACAACATCACTCCATGATAGTTGATAAATTTTTCTGGAGGTTTCTACGTTTGCAGCTTCGTGACCAAACGTGCCGGACATTCCGCAGCAGCCGGTTTCAATAACTTTTAGCGTTTGGCCCAATTGTGAGAATACGATTTGCCAATCCTTCACCGAGCTAACCGCGTTGGTTTTTTCGGTGCAATGTGCAAGTAACGAATATTCCCCAGCACGAAAATGCTCTTTGTTGTTCGCCAAAATATCTTTTTGATTAACAAGCCACTCTTGAATCAACAGAACTTTAGGTGCGTGCTCGCCCAATACTTTTTGATATTCACTGCGGTAAGCAAGCGTCATTGCAGGGTCAAGTCCAACCAGCGGAATGCCGGATGAGGCCAAGCCATTTAATAGCGTCGCGTTAGTATCCGCCGCTTTAGCAAATGCTTTTAGAAAGCCGTGCACTTGCAATGGTTTTCCATTGGGCCTGAAGGGCGCGACGAACGGAATAAATCCCAACGCTTGCAACGTTTTTAACGAATCCAACACCACAGGCGTTTCAAAATAGCTGGTAAATGCATCCTGCACAAAAATGACAGCTTTGGTTTTTTGTTCGGCATTTAAGCGGGAGATATTTTCGAGCGTCGCCCATTGAATATTGAGTTTATTAAATTCAGTTTGTAAATTGATGCCTGTTAGCAATGGACTGTCGACCATACCTGCAACTTTTGCCATCAGGCTTTGCATAAATTTGGGTTTCATTGCGGCGTTATACAACCACGGAGCTCGCGCAAGCGTCGGAATCATAAATTCGAGACCGCCAATAAAATAATCCTTAAGCGGGCGCAAATAACGGCTGTAATACAGCTCCAAAAATTTACTGCGAAACTCTGGTACGTCCACTTTTATAGGGCATTGGCCAACGCAAGATTTACACGCAAGACAACCCATCATGGATTCATGTACTTCGTGGGAAAAATCATACTCACCATTGCTTTTGCCAATGCTATTGCTGATGCGCGCAGGTAGCGAAACTAAAAAATTACTTTGCCTAACTTTTTTAGTTTCATCGAGCGCGTTGACGCCGCGATCACTCAATTGCTTCAGCCATTCACGCATTAATGATGCACGACCTTTAGGCGATTGTACGCGGTTGCGTGTGCCTTTCCATGAGGGGCACATTGCATCATTTGGGTTCCAGTTATAGCAAAGACCATTGCCGTTGCAATGCATACCTTCGCTGTAACCTTCCCATACTTTCACGGGAATTTTGCGATCTGTTTGGCCGCGCGTGGGCACCCCATCAATTTTTAATAATTCAATATTTGCCGTTGGTGTAGCGATTTTTCCAGGGTTTAATTGATTGTGCGGATCAAATCCGGCTTTGATCCGCTGTAATTGCGGGTAAAGCTCACCGAAGAATTTAGGCGCATATTCAGAGCGCACACCTTTGCCGTGTTCGCCCCACAGGAGGCCGTTGTATTTGTGCGTGAGTTCTGCAACTCTATCGCTAATTACACGAACAAGTTTTTCTTGCTCGGGATCTTTCATATCTATTGCCGGGCGCACGTGTAAGACACCCGCGTCTACATGGCCGAACATACCGTAGGCTAAATTATTTTCATCCAGTAATTGACGAAACTCAAAAATAAAATCAGCAAGATTTTCTGGCGGTACCGCAGTGTCTTCAACAAAGGGAATAGGGCGTGCTTCGCCCGCAGCGCCACCTAAAAGACCAACTGCTTTTTTACGCATTCCCCAGATTTTATTAACAGATTCATTGCCCCAAGCGGTTGAATAACTAATACGAACATTGTTTTCTTTTTGTGCATCTGCATCCAGCTGATCGGTAAATTTTTTCACCGCAGCATTTAATTCGGATTCGTCGTGGGCGGTGTATTCCACAAGGTTAATCCCCTGAATTTTTTCACCACTCGCGGGCGTAGGAAAAAATTCGGCAACACTGTGCCAGACGATGTCTTTCATCGCCAAATTTAACACTTTGGAATCGACTGTCTCAATCGACGTTGGCTCAGCTTTCATCAATTCAGTCGCATCGCGAAGTGCTGCGTTGAAATCGCGATAATTAACGTTGATCAGCGCGCTGAATTTTGGAACAACTAACAAATTAATTTTGGCTTCTACAATAAAGCCAAGCGTGCCTTCGCTGCCGCACAAGATATTGTTGAGGTTAAAACGATTTTGTTCGTCGCGAATATGTGCGAGGTCATAACCAGTCAGGCAGCGATTTAGTTTTGGAAACTTTTCAGCAATTAAATCCGAATGTTCACGCTGAATGCTATCCACCAGTTTATGAACCTGGCCGACGCGATCTGTTCGTGTGGTGATATTTTCAAGCTCTTCATCATTAATGGCGTGGGAAAGCCATTCGCTGCCGTCAAGCAGAATAGTTTTCAATTCGAGTACGTGATCGCGCGTTTTGCCATAGCGACAAGAACCCTGGCCTGATGCATCGGTATTAATCATGCCGCCGATGGTGGCGCGGTTGCTGGTGGAAAGTTCAGGTGCGAAAAATAATCCGTAGGGTTTAATGGCGGCGTTAAGTTGATCTTTCACAACGCCGCATTGCACGCGAACCCAACGCTCTTCAGCATTGATCTCCAAAATTTTATTCATGTATTTTGAAGTATCTACCACTAAGCCATCGGTTAAGGATTGACCATTGGTACCAGTGCCGCCACCGCGTGGGCTGAGCACAATGCCGGTAAATTCCGGCTGCTGGCTGAGTTTTATAACTCGCACCAAATCTGCAGTATCTTTCGGGTAGATAACGCCTTGTGGCAATACCTGATAAATAGAGTTGTCAGTCGCAAGCACGGTTCGAGTGGCGTAATCAGGGTTCAAATCGCCGCCAAAACCGCTGGTGCGCAGCCGGTCGATAAATGACAAATAAAGGGTTTGAACGGGAGATGTGCGGTCAATGCGTGGAATCATAGCAACTTCATCAATAAAAGAGGGCGGGCGCTTGGCAAAGCAGCTCTATACCGAGGTTAGATGGGCGTGCATTCTACCTTGTTGTACGCATGGAGGCCACGAAACGATGAGGCTTATGGCCGCAGGTTCTACAGGTTGATTTGGGGGCGAAAACCCAAGTCTCAATATTGAGCAGTTCTTGTTATCAAGTTGGGCTAAAAGATGCATTCCAAACACCTGTTATGTTAGGGTGCGAAATCCATCGTTTGTATTGAAATTGTCGCCGAAATAGCTTTAGATTTTTGCGTTTCTGAATTTATTTTTTGGTTTCTCACACCAGTTTTTACATCGACTTTCAGATTGAAATTTCACGCCAATACAGTGACTTATTCACTATGGAAAAAGCACTCAATACAATAACAATACACATGATAACGAGCTATTAAGGAGAAGGACTTATGAATACTCAAACTAGCAGTACCAAAGATTATCTTGCCGAATACGATAGCGCTGCCATTGCGGATAAATACCCGCTAGTACGTCGCTGGATGATGACCGAACCTCTACCATTTTTTAAACAATTGCGCGCGCAACGCCCCATTTTGGTGACGCCGGCATGTGTTTTGGTGAGCAAATATGCTGATGTCATTGACCTGTTACAAATGCCCAAAATTTTTACCGTGGATTTGTACAAACCCAAAATGGGCGTAACGGCCACTGACCCCGGTTATTTAATGGCGCATGATGATGACGCTATTCACTACCGCGAAAAATCCTTGATGCAGGGCATGCTGAATCGCAATGATTTGCCGCGCATTCGAGCGCTTGTTGCCAAGGCAAGCAGTGACATTTTGGCTGAAGCCAATGGCAAGATTGACGTGGTTTATAACTACTGCCGTACGGTTCCCGCGATTTTGGTGCAAGAATATTTTGGTTTGGGAAATGTCGATAAAAAAAATTTGATCGAATGGTCATTTTGGAATCAATACGATGTTTTTCATAATCAACCTTTCGATTTAAATTCGCCCGAGCAGGCGAAATACATCACCGATAATCACGACCGCGTTACTGTTCTCCTCGCTAATTACATTAAGAAAGAGCTGGTTCATAAGTTAGCCTTGGTGAAGCTGGATCAAACCAAAAATTTATTTTTAATTGTCTGGCGCACGTTAAAATCACTGGGCTATTTAATTCAAGGCAAAAAAGCGCCTATTGTTAAAGACGATGTTTTCTCGCGCATGTTGCGCACCAGTTTTGCGAATCAAATAGAATTTGATTTGGTGCGTGTAGGTGTGAACGCTGGTGGTTTGTTGATTGGTGCAATCGAAACAACGTCGCAGGCGGTTTCGCAAGTGATTGAGTTTTTTATCAAACAACCAGAGTTGCTTGCCAAAGCAAAAGCTGCTGCACAACAAAGTGATTTAAAAGCGTTTGATAATATTGTGTGGGAAGCGTTGCGCTATGTGCCTATAAGCCCCTACATGTTTCGCCAGATGTCAGCCGATTATAGTTTGGCGAAAGGCACTGAATACGAAACTTTAATTCCTGCGAAAACCAATGTATTGGTGTTGACGCAATCAGCGATGTTTGATGATTTTGCAAATACCAATGCCGATGAGTTCAATCCTGACCGCACTTTTTATCACAACTTTAATTTCGGTTTCGGCCCCCATGATTGTTTGGGGAAATATGTCGGTATGGAAATGATTCCTGAAATGGTTCGTCAGGTATTGCTTCTACCTAACTTGCATGAAACTGCTCCGGTTGATTATAAAAATGGGCCATTCCCGGAATCCTATCAGCTGGCGTGGGGCTAATATCGCCGCGTGAATTAATTTTTAATTCTGTTAAATAGTCATCTAAAAAATTCAAAAGGACTGTGCATGAAAAAATTGTTGTTGGGTGCGTTGGTACTTGTAGTTGTTGGCGCCGGAATATTTTTGTACGCCGCAGATGGCGGGTTTGGTAAACAACTGAGCGCACCAACGGGTAAACCATTTGTAAATGAAGTTCCCGAAAACTGGGAAACGCACAAACAAGCAAAAATGGCAGCGCGTGATGCGCACGTTCGTAAACATCAAACTGCCTACAATCGCTTTGCAGATTTTGCTGAAAGCGAAAGTGATGGTTTGCCTTATATTATTTTAAAATTATTGCCAGTTATTGCGCCCGAATATTGGGGCGAAGGCGATGATTTTTTAAATGTGATGGGTTTATTTTACGACGAACGTTTACCGGGAGCGCCAGTGCCGCGCGGAATGGGATTCAGCGGTTTGGCTCGTGAAAACCCTACGGGGAATATAGATTACGCTTCGTTTTCCTGCGGCGCTTGTCATATCGGCAGAGTGCGTTTGGATGACGGTAAAATATACTATCTGGATGGTGGCGCTAATTCAGAATTCAATGTGGTTGGTTATCGTAAACGCGTTGTGCAAACAATCGATAAAATCGCAGGCGCTGAAACCGATCCCAAAAAACGCGCGGATCTTGTGATACAAAAAATCCTCACAGTGCTTGATCAAGTTCACTCAACAAACCCATCTTATTTTTATAAAAATTTTACGTACGAAAACCGCAACTTTGATACTGCTTACGAGCAAGCGCAAATTGATTTATTTAAGAAAACTGCGAGCACAACTGTTCCGCAATTTATCAAACATCATGAAAATGAATATCATGGCTGGGAAAAATTTGTTGATAAATATTATCAAGGTGCGCAGCCACAATTGTTGGATGGTTTGCCCGGCATGGAAGATGCGATTGGTTTTAACACCGTAAAAGCCAATGCTAATTTAAAACAAAATCCATTGACCAAACCTTTCGCATCGCTCGCGCTTCCGCCTAGTCACGGCGTTACCGATATTATGGCAGTGTGGGAACAGCACACGCACGATCCACTGTGGAACGCTGACAAAACTGACGTTATCGATGGTGGTGGGCAGTGGACCGGGCATATACCTCTGCCAATTTATAAAAACATCGCTGCGCAGTTAACCATTGGTTACGAAAATGTAGATGTACGTGTTTCTGCTTTTGCAGAAGAAGTGTTGGACAAAATGCCTGCCAGTGTTTATCCGTTTGATGTCGATGTAAATCTGGCGAAAAAAGGCCAGGCTTTATTCGCAGAAAACTGCGCGGCATGTCATCAACCACACAACGGAAAAGTTTACCAAAACATAGGCACGGATATGGGCCGCGCGAAAATTGCCGGTGTGTTTGTAACCCTCGGTGCGATCAGCGGGTTCACGAGTGTGTGCGATGCTGACACGGTTGTACAAATGTATGGCAAAGACGTAAAACCTTGCGCGGAATATAAAGGTGTTTCGCTGGAAGGCAAAAAATCTCTGGCTATGACGCCGCCTAAATTACATGAAGGTTACAATGCTTTACCGCTGGTAGGTTTATGGGCGCAAGCGCCTTATTTGCACAACGGTTCTATTCCTACCCTGTATCATTTGCTAGTTCCTGGCGAACGCCCAGCCGTGTTTGTAAAAAGTCGGTTGGATTACGATAAAAAGCTAATCGGGTTTGCGTGGTCGGTTGATTATTCATCATCCAATAAAGAAGGACGTAAAAAAGAGGGATATATATTTGATACTCGGCTTGCGCCCGCAATGAATAATAAGGGTCACGATAAAAACATCCAGCAAGACGGTAAAACTTTCAAGCTCAATTGGGCTGATGACAAAGAGGGGGCCTTTGCCATCATTGAATACTTGAAAACGCTGTAGCTTTATTTGTAAAACAACACAGCGATTAATTTCGCCAATCTGAACAGCGGCTGCTTCTCTAGGGAACTGGCCGTTTTCATATTTGAATCACCTTTCTGTCGCTTTAAATAACCATTGCAAATCTTCGGTGCTTCTAAGTGCACGCTAACTCTTTTCGTTAATAAATCTTATAGTCTGTTTGACATACAGTTGCACCAAATGTAGCATTGCCTTGCTTGTCTTCATGTATACAAGTGCGCAACAGATTCTGAGGTGGGCGCATTTCGTGTAGCCAAGTGGAGTTAATGAGCCCAGCTCATCCATTAATAAACATAAAAAACGGGAGTTCATATGAAAAACAAAGCTACATTTCCACTATTTCATTTAAGCCTATTGAGTTTGGTTATTTCGGCAGTATCGGCGCAGGCGGCGGAGCCATCTGCTCCGGCTGATGCTCAGGAAATTGTTGTAACAGGCTATAAAGGCAGTCTGCAGAGCGCCACTAATGCCAAGCGCGAATCGACGGCATTGGTAGAATCTGTTTTTGCAGAGGACATTGGCAAATTTGCTGATTCCAACATTGCCGAAGCCATTAACCGTATGCCGGGCGTTCAAATTAATCGCGATCCATTTGGCGAAGGCGTTAACGTTTCCGTTCGTGGTTTGGGAACCAGTTTTACTAAAGTCTTGCTTAACGGGGCTCAAATTGCGGTAGCGACTTCAGGAACTATAGATACTCAAAACCAGAATCGTGAAGTTGATTTAAATCTTTTCCCGACAGAGCTTTTCACGCGCTTTGATATACAAAAAACTCCGACCGCTAGTGTTCTTGAAGGTGGAGTATCCGGTGTTGTAAACATTCGCGCAGCGCGACCTTTCGACTACAAAGAAGATGGTTTTCACACCAACATAAATGCGCAAGCGGTTTACCGAGATCTTGATAGTTCAACAAGCCCAAAAATCGCAGCTTCAACTACCTGGCGCAATGACGAGTTTGGAGCCTTAATCGGCGTCGCACATTACGCTAATAAGCTGGCGACACGAGGTTACGAAACAGTGGGTTGGACCAACCTCGACGTTGATAACAAAATTTGCGGCACCACGCCGACAGGAACTGGAAACTTGGGCACAACCGGTGGCTGTAATCCATCGGGGGGTAATAACTGGTCGCTCCCGGGAATTGATAGAACTGCAACCAGTCCTAATTTTGGTAACGGTAAAGTTCCGGCCGGTGCTGGCGCAGGTTTGGTTGCGGGTGACATTATCGATCAAGCTTATTTGTTGGGCAAAAACCCTGGTTTAGATATCACCCAAATCGCGGAAGGTCTTGTTCCTCGTTTGGGTCGTCCAGTTTATATGGATGGTGAACATGGTCGAACCACGGGATTGATTTCTCTTGAATATCGCCCAAGTGACCAGATGCAATTTTATCTGGATATGATTTCAACCAATCAGAAGAAAGAAGTTGAACGGATCGACGTCAATTTAATTATGCGTAGCGGCTCGGCTATTCCTTTGAATATGAAATTGGATAGCGACAATGTCGTGCAATCTGCAACCTTTGCTAACTCGCAGTTCTTTTTAGAAGCTCGCCCGTACAAGGAAAGTGCGCAATTTTACAATATAAATCCCGGTGCTCATTTTGAGTTTGGTGAGTCGCATACTTTGGATATCCAGGCGAATCGTGGCCGCAGTGAATGGTATCGCGAGGCGCCCACGGTTTTGGTAAATACTCCTGCTGGCCAAGGCATTTATGTTGATTACACCAATGGCGATGTTCCAACGTTTGACGTGAAAAATGCAAACGGCAAAGTGGATTTAAATGATCCAAATCTCGGTTGGACCTGGGCTGGTGGCCGCGTCAATATTCAAAATGAAAAACGTAATACGGAAACCGACGGTGCGCATCTGGATTATCGTTTCGGTGATGATTCAAACAATATTAGATTTGGTCTTGCGTACGATAGTGCGTCACGTTTTATCCGCGGCTACGACAATAGTGCACGTTGGGAAGATGTAGTGTGCCGTAATGGTTTGGATGCAAGCGGCAATTCACCGGCAACTCGTGCAGCTTGTAACGGATTGAATCCGAATTCCGCAATTCCACAAAGTGCGTTGGCGTCCTATTTGAGGCCAAGCGATGCTGGATTCATTACCGTTGATTTTGATAAGTTCTTGAGCGCTACAAACTATTACAGTTTGCGAGATAGTGCGCCTGAGGGCGGTGGATCTTCAACCGGCGCTGCAACCGCTAAAATGGATGAAACCACGAAAGGTGCTTATCTTGAATTTAATACGACTGCAGAAGTAGTTGGCCATGAGATGAAATTTAATCTTGGCGGCCGTTACTTTGAAACAGATCAAGATATATCTGGCCCGGTTTCAATCGCAGCGCAACCGACGTTGGGAATTGCAGCACAACGATTCTATGTGTCGAATCCTGTTAACTATAATTTCTTTTTGCCATCGTTTAACGCAACATTTAAAGCTGCAGATGACGTGGTTCTGCGTTTTGCTGCATCTCGCACTATGACTCGCCCGAACCCAAGCGCAATGTTGCCGGGCACGAGTTTTGGTGATCCTTCTGCACAAACCGCAACTTATGGTAATGGTTCATTAGCTCCGTACTTGTCCACCAATATTGATTTCGGTGGTGAGTGGTATACCGGTGATGAGGGTTACATTGGCGCTACTTTCTTTGGTAAACAAATTACCGGTTTTACCATTAACAATATTACCAATGTTCCTTTAAATGATTTATTGGTCGCGCAGGGAAATACTATCAAAATTCCTTATGACTCTTTAAACCAAGGTCAGAAGGACGCGATTACTCTTAAAGGTGGGCCTGCAAGTGCCGTAGTAAGTGTTAGCCAGCAGATCAATGCTCCAGGTAATCTGGAAATTGAGGGTGCCGAGGTGACCTGGGTACAACCTCTGGATATGATTTTTAATGGTTTGGGAATCAATGCAAACTACACGCATATCTATCAAAGAGGCGAGGGCGCTGGTGCTCCGGCACAAGCTATAGGTGTTTCACCGGAAACCTATAACTTCACAACCTATTGGGAAAATTATGGGGCATCTGTTCGCTTAACTTACGTATGGAATGACAAGCAAATTTCTTCCGGCAATAACCAAAACGGTATTCAGATTGCGCAATTAAAAACTGATGCACGTGGCCAGTTGGATCTTTCTGCCAGTTATGAATTTGCAGATATATATGGCAAGCCCTCAGTCAGTCTAAATGTTTCAAACATTACCAATGAGCCGCTGAGAATGACGTTCCAATATGACTCTGCCACTTATAGTTATTTTAAAACGGGTATTATTGCGACCTTGGGAGTTAAAGCTTCTTTTTAGTCATTGATTGCGTCTAGTTATCTATGTTCGCAGAGTTAATTTTTTGCATTATATTTTGATTTTTCTACGTAGAAAAAATCCCTGTCGCGACAGGGATTTTATTTTTTCCGAATAAATTTATACTATTTATTATATTGAATTATTATCCACCAGAAAATGAGGCGAGCATGTTGATATTTAGGAATAAAATTTGTTATCCAATTGCGCTACTTGTTTATTGGTTTTTCACTTCTAGTGCAGTTGCGCAAGAAAATAAAATTCCGGTTATCGATAAAGCATCAAAACAACTGCTCGTTAATAACCAGCCTTATTTAATTCTGGGCGGTGAGTTGGCAAATTCCAGTGCCGCTGGTTCCCAATATTTAAACGATATTTGGCCGCGGTTATCTGCATTGAATTTAAATACGGTATTGGTTCCAGTTTATTGGGAACAGTTAGAGCCAAGCGAAAACTCATTTGATTTTGCGCTGGTTGATCTGGCTATAAAAAATGCACGCGCAACGAATATGAAGCTGGTTTTTCTATGGTTTGGATCATGGAAAAACAGCATGTCTTCTTACACACCGGCGTGGGTAAAAAAAGATGTTGCGCGTTTTCCTTTGGCTGAAAATAAAAAAGGTGAACGTCAAGCAATTTTAAGTCCGTTTTCCACCAATAATTTGCAAGCAGATATTCGTGCATATTCTGCGTTGCTATCGCATATCAAAACTATCGATTCGCAAAACCGTACGGTCATTATGATTCAAGTTGAAAATGAAGTCGGTATGTTGCCTGATGCGCGCGATTACAGCGCTGCCGCAAATGCGGCTTATAAAGAATCCGTCCCCAAAGAACTAATAAACTATTTGCAGAATTGCAAAGAAACTGATGCTGTTGTCACCGCATGGCAAAGCAAAGGCAAGCTCACCAGCGGTTCATGGAGTCAGGTATTTGGTGAATCTATCGCAACTGAAGAATTCTTTATCGCGTGGTATTTGGCGAACTACACCAATGCGGTTGCAGCAGCAGGCAAAGCAATTTATCCATTACCGACTTACGTGAATGCGGCGTTAAATAAAAACGGTTTATTGCCAGGGCAATATCCCAGCGGTGGACCTTTGCCGCATTTGACTTCGATTTGGAAAGCAGCTGGAAATGCGATAGATATACTTTCGCCCGATTTTTATAATCCGGATTTCACACGCTGGAACGATTTATACTATCGCGAGGATAACCCATTATTTATTCCGGAAATTCGCTACGAGCCCAGCAATGCGATGAAAGCCTACTATGCGATTGGGCATTACAATGCATTAGGTTTTTCGCCGTTTTCAATTGATTCAGATCCCGCTCCGGCAAAATCACCGCTGGCAAAAGCCTACGTGCATTTGCAATCACTCACACCTGTCATCGCCAAAGCCAAAGCAGAACAATTCACTCGCAATGAAAAATTACTTGATGGTGTTTTGTTAGACAAAGAGCATCCGTCTACCACATTAACTTTTGGTACAACTGAAATTACGTTGAAACATGAATACACCTTGTCCTGGTCTCCCGGTGCAAAAGAAGAACATTGGCCAGAAGTTGGAGCTTTAATTATTAAGTTGAGTGAAACCGAATATTTATTCGCAGGCTCTGGTGTAGTAGCAACTTTTAAAGACAGTACGCAAAAAAATACCTTGGGTATAGAATCAATTTGGGAAGGGAATTATGTAGCGGATGTTAAAAAACCAAATGAAATGTCGCAATGGATTTCGGGTCGTTTATTAAATGGTGATGAAAGTCATCAAGGCCGCCATTTAAATTTACCCTATAGCGAATTTGGTGCACAGCGAATAAAACTTTATAAATATTAAAAAAAAATCCCCGCCAGTGCGGGGATTTTTTTAAGCATTAATGTCTTCTACGATCATCGTGATCTCGGTAGTCATTACGATCTTTGTGGTCGTCATAATGTTTGTGATCGTCGTGTCTATCGCGATCATGGTCGTGACGATGTTCGCGTTGGTATCTAGGCTCATATTCAACGCTTCTTACAAAATACACTTTGCGTCCACAGGCGTGATATTCGCGGCAATGTCTATCCCAATAGCGCGCGTGATCGGGCGGAACGTGTAAATAAATGGGCTCCGCGCGTACATAGCGTCTGTCTACAGTTACTACGCGTGGGCGCTCATACACAACAACTGGGCGTGGTGCATTACCAATTTGTACTTGGCCGTAAACGCCGGGTTGAACTTCTCCTGAAAGAATAACGTTGATACCCAAATCGCCTGCAAAAACGGAAGGCGCAATTTGAAAAGCCAATAAGCCAGTTAATAAAATTATAAATTTACGCATGATGAACTCCTATCAAGTTCGAATGGGCTTTCTACAGAACTGGCTTGATTATCTCCCTCGGGAATGAACGTAAAATGAATAAGTGTCAGCAGGTGTCGGGCGATGTGAGTCGTGTCGCATTTAATAGATTTACATGAACGCGATGCAATCTCAATCAATACATATGAACGGTACTATATTGCCACACCAAAATTATCCACATCAAAAGCATGCAAATGCTGCTCATTACAAAAGCTTGAAATCTACGAACCACATTGTTGGATGTAATATGAATCCACGAGTGAGCTGCGCGTACTGCTACAAAAAGCCAACTTATTATAATCATGGCCGGTGTTTGCAAATTAAGAATTATCGCTAGTGTTCCCGCGATATAAAAAAGCATAGGCATCTCAAATAAGTTGCTGTAATTACTCGATGTTTGCAACATAGTCGTGGGCATTTCAGCGGGACTATTCAGACGAAATACACTCAGTTTGACGGCGCCTGCCTTCACCGCGTCAATGCGTAGTTTGAGCAAATAACCTGCAACCACAAATGTCAGAATAATCATCGCAAACATGGAGTAGATCATGGCTATCGTCCTATATATAAATGAGGGTTTGGCGGCGCTGCACTCATAAATGGTGGTGCGCTCTGTGAGATTAGTTGTGTTTCTGTATAATGCTGTTCTTTTAAGCCCGCCAGCCTTGGTGGCGCGCCATTTTTCCGATCTAATCTGTTTAGCATTTTTCTAGGGTTATTTTTCTAAAGATATTTTCATTTAAAGGTTAATTCCATGATTATCAAGCCAAAAGTTCGCGGTTTTATCTGCACTAACGCGCATCCACAAGGTGCTGCTGCCAATGTTCAAGAGCAAATTGCGTTCACCAAAGCTAAAGGCCCTGTCGCCGGCGCACCTAAAAAAGTCCTGGTTTTAGGCAGTTCTACCGGCTTTGGTTTGGCCTCACGTATTACCGCAGCCTTTGGCGGCGGTGCGGACACCCTTGGTGTGTGTTTTGAGAAGGAGCCAAGCGAAGCAAAAACTGGTACAGCTGGTTACTATAATACGTCCGCCTTCCACGATGCTGCCAAGGCTGAAGGTTTGTACGCACATACCATTAATGGCGATGCTTTTTCCGATGAAATAAAAGCAAAAGTTATCGAAGAGTTGAAAGCCGGCATAGGCAAAGTTGATCTGGTTATCTACAGCTTGGCGTCACCGCGTCGCACAGATCCAAAAACTGGAGAAGTTTATAATTCGGTGCTCAAGCCTATCGGTAAATCTTACGTTTCTAAAAACTTAAATACCGATACCTTAAAAATTGCCGATGTATCTATTGAGCCTGCTTCTGACGAAGAAATCGCTAATACTGTAAAAGTGATGGGCGGTGAAGATTGGGAATTGTGGATCAATGCGTTAAAAGACGCTGATTTACTTGCCGATACTT
>Ga0247741_1001123_pt1 | contig 14763 bp, 8 predicted proteins | sample UWRJL213509R2_FD_180945 | JGI IMG/M metagenome (GOLD analysis project Ga0247741, IMG submission 180945) | Plant litter microbial communities from Arlington Agricultural Research Station in Wisconsin, United States - UWRJ-L213-509R-2 | ecosystem: Environmental > Terrestrial > Plant litter >... | reverse complement strand
GCCATCCAGGCCAGATACCCATAAATCCAGCGCGATGCTATCGCCCACGGTGTAGTCGTGAGCAACATTGGCACCGGCATTTCCAAAAGATAAAACCGGCGCAGCCAAGGCTGAACCTGCACATAAACACAAAGCACTGGCAGCCATCATTTTCTTAAACATATTCATTTTCAAACTCCTGTTTTTTTTAATCGTTAATTAACGGGCACATGCTGCTTTGGTACATTTGAGTACGCAGGCACGGGAATCCAACACATTGATCACGCCGTCCTTAACAACATCGTAAGGATCATTGCTGCCAATGGCTGGGGTGTTTTTACGGGCGAGGATTAAATCAATATCGGTAAGGTCAACGGTTTTACTGCCGTTGAAATCACACTGCAAAGGCGCTGCGGATGAACTTGAAGAGCTGGTCGCGCCGATACTAAAAGTTTGCCAGGGCGAATCAAACGCGCCGCCAACCAATGGGCCTACGGTGAAGAAATACTTCACGGTTGCGCCCGCTGGAATTCCTGTCAGCGTGTAGACGTTGGTGTTGTCGCCGTTATGCGTCATGCGGATATTTTGTTGGCCTTCATTATTGATGATGTAGTGAATATCCACCCACTGCGCATTGTTCGCGTAGAAATTCACGCTGGTGTTGGACAATACGGTATAGCCGTAAGCGCTTGATGCAGAGGATGCCGTTGAACTTGCAGCGCTGCTCGCAACCGAAGAACTGCTGGTGCTCGCTACTGAACTGCTCGCGGTAGTTGTTCCCTTGATGATGCGGAACCAGTTAAGGCTCCAACCGCTCTGCTGCGCAAAAATGCCAAGGTTAAATGAGCCGGCTGGAAGCGTAACGGTTTGCGTCAAGGTGACCCAATTTTGGTTGCCCCCAGTCGCGGGGATATCCAGGTTGCCAAGAATAATGGAGCCGCCATTCAAATCTGCAGAAAGCTGTGAAGCCACTGGGCTCGCTACGCGATATTCAATGGTGTAAGTACCTGCAGTTGGAACGGTCAGGCCGGTGTAGGCAATCCAATTGCCTGCGCCGACGTTATCCACACTTTTACCGCCGCCTACATCTTGCGCATCAATAACTTGCACGCCGGAGGTCGCAATAAAGCTTTCCGCCTGCGTAAACCATTCGAAGTTGTTGTTGGTTGCGCTGGATGATGAACTACTCGCTTTCGATGACACTGAACTCGATGCCACCACAACACTAACTGAAGAACGACTGCTTGCTACAGACGAACTCGCAACCGACGCACTGCTCGCCTTAGAGGATGAGTTGCTTGAAACCACAGTGCCGGTAGATGAAGACGAACCTGTTGAAGCGCAAGCTGCATCAGTACCGCAATCCCACACAATGTCATCAATGGCTATGGGGAAGTTAGCAGTTGGTTGTGGATCAAGGCTGGCAATCATGAACAATTGCGACATGGATTGCAGAGCGTTAATGCCACGAATTGCCGAAATTGGGATGGTCGCCTGCGCCCAATCGCCATTGCGTACCAAGCCATAAGTAGTAGCGTTAGCAGGAAAATTGATCCAGCTTTCATTGGTATAGGTATCTGCAATACCAATCTTGAAACCCACGTTCGCCGGGATTTTAATTCTGAACTTCAGCGTACCATTACCAAAATTACTCATATCGCGTACTTGGCGAGAGGCGATACCCGCACCAAACCACTGCGGCGCGGTGTAATTCCAGGCGATTACATTGCTGCCTTCATAAGGTGTTGCGGTGCCGGGCGCGACTGAAGTTTGATTCCAAACCCACAAGTCTGCGCTGCCACCCAATTCTTGTTTATCGGTGGTGTTGGCATCGCTGAATACACCAAAGGTGCCGGTTTGTTTTGGCGTTTGGTTGCCGAGCTTCACTTCACCCAAGCCATTCAATTGATAGACGCGAACATAGTCGATATACATTTTGCTTGGCAAAGGCGCGGTAACCTGGCCTTCGCTCGCGGCATCGGTAAAGTTACCGCCCACGGCCAAGTTGAATAGGAAGTAGAAGGGAGCCTGAAATTCTGATGACTCGCCACCCACCGGAATCGGCGCGGCATACATATCGTGCTCAACGCCGTTATCGACTACCGTGAAACGGATTTGCGAATCCGTCCAATACATACGGTAAGTGACGAAGCGATTGGTTAGCGGCGTGCTTGCCGCATAAGAGTTTTTGGTTTGCCATGCGGTGGACGCAGCGCAACTTTCATTGCCGGGAACACAAGCCGCTGCCGCATAGAAAATCGCGTTGGAAGCGGTGTAACTATTAATGTCAGAACCAAGCGGAATCATGGATGAAAGCTTATGGCCCATCTCCATAATATCCAGCTCGCCTTTTGCTGGCCAAGTGGCGAGCGTGGTGCCGAGCATCCAACCCGCAGGCCATAAACCTGTGCCCACTTGCGGTGTGCTCAACCGGAATTCAATCAAACCGTATTTAACTTGCAGCTTGCCTTCGGTGGTGATTTTGCCCGAGGTAAACGGCTTGCCGCCGTAACCTTCTCTACGCGCCTGAATCGCCAGAGCTTTGGTACCCGGCTCGAAAGGAACATCGTCAATACTCAGGTTGCCGGGGCGATAATATTCCAGCTCCTGATTGCCCCAACCGCACAAGCCAATGCTGCAGCCATCGCTATCGATGCTGTTCCACACATTGCTGTCCAGGTTATTGAAGTTTTCTTCGTATAGCAGCGGGCCGATCACGGGGTTTAATACATCGGCCATCACAGGCGCGCCTGCACATGCCATAAGACTTGCCAGAATCGCCAATTTTGCAGTGGCGACCTGCTTCGCTTTAGTAAAGTTATTCATCGTCTACACCCTTGTAGTTTGATTTTTATTGATGAGTAGTCATGGTTTGAGTAACGGGTAGAAATAGAAAGGCCCCAAGCAATCCACATTCTCGTGATTTATTCCCCTGATTTATTGTTAGGGGGAAATTTCACTAACGCTGAGTTAGAAATAGGCTGGTGCGGGAGTGGCAGATTCGCATTACTGGCGAGCAGATTCGTCCCAGCTTTACTACCATTTAAAACATGGGATGGATCAGGTTTGTGCCAATAAGGTGGCACAGGCGGCTTGGCACTTGATTCATCAGTGCGATTCGCCTTAATTCCGCCACCAAGGCTTTTGAATCGTCTGCCATCGTAAAGCAAGCGGTGACGCCCACAGCCAACTCACGTAGAATTGCGCCTCTATATTCTATTACCTCTGCCGGATCACCCGGCCAGGAACCTGCCATGATTCGTATTACCGAACTCGCGCTGCCGCTCGATCACCCAGCGGACGCATTGCGCAAAACCATCGTTGAACGCTTAAAAATCAAAGACGCTGATTTGCTTGAATTCACCATGTTCAAACGCAGCTACGATGCGCGTAAAAAAAATAGCGAAATCAAATTTGTTTATATCATCGACCTCAAAGCCAATAACGAAGAACGCATTCTGGCGCGGTTTGCCGATGACATTCATATTCGCCCCGCTCCCGATACCAACTACTATCCCGTCGGCCAAGCGCCTGCGAATTTAACCGAGCGCCCATTAGTCATTGGCTTCGGCCCCTGCGGATTATTCGCCGCACTCACACTCGCACAAATGGGCTTTAAACCGATTGTATTGGAGCGTGGCAAAGACGTTCGCCGTCGCACCAAAGATACCTGGGCGCTGTGGCGTAATAAGGTGTTAACGCCGGAATCCAATGTGCAATTTGGTGAAGGCGGCGCGGGTTTATTTTCGGACGGCAAACTTTACAGCCAAATCAAAGACCCGAAATTTTATGGCCGCAAAGTCATGCATGAATTTATCCGTGCCGGTGCGCCCGAAGAAATTATGTATGTGAGCAAACCGCACATAGGCACCTTTCGTTTGACCGGTGTGGTTGCGACCATGCGTGAAGAAATTCGCGCGCTCGGCGGCGAAGTACGCTTCGAAAACAAAGTGACGGATTTTCTGATCGAGGATGGCCGCATTCAAGGCGTAACCCTTGCGGATGGCGAACAAATGCGCAGCCGTTACGTGGTACTCGCGCTTGGTCACAGCTCACGGGATACCTTTCGTAAAATCCACGAGCGCGGTGTTTATGTGGAAGCAAAACCTTTCGCAGTTGGGTTTCGCATTGAACACCCGCAATCGCTAATTGACACAGCACGCCTTGGCAAATATGCCGGTCACCCGGATTTAGGCGCAGCGGATTACAAGCTCGTCTATCACGCCAAAAATGGTCGTGCGGTTTACAGTTTTTGTATGTGCCCCGGCGGAACTGTTGTTGCGGCAACTTCAGAACCGAACCGCGTTGTCACCAACGGTATGAGCCAATATTCGCGCAACGAACGCAATGCAAACGCGGGCATCGTTGTAGGGATTACGCCAGAAGAAGATTTCCCCGGTGGCCCACTCGCAGGTGTAGAGCTGCAAGAAAAATTTGAGTCTTTGGCCTACGAATTAGGCGGCAGCGATTACTGCGCACCAGGGCAATTAGTGGGTGATTTTATTCGCAAGAAACCATCCAGCGAATTTGGCGAAGTTGAACCCTCCTACAAACCCGGCGTGTTGCTTGGCGATTTAACGCCATCGTTACCAAGTTATGTTATTGAAGCGATTCGCGAAGCCCTGCCAGAATTCGGCAAACAAATTCGCGGCTTTGATCGCCACGATGCCATCCTCACGGGAATCGAAACCCGCACCTCATCACCCGTGCGCATTAAACGCGATAATGATTCGCTACAAAGTATTAACACACGTGGTTTGTATCCTGCCGGTGAAGGCGCAGGTTATGCGGGTGGAATTTTGTCCGCGGGTGTAGATGGAATTAAAGTTGCAGAAGCTGTTGCGATAGCAATGCTAGAAGACTTGAACAACTAAAATCGTACTCGATAAAACATGAATCAAGGAGCCGTCGTGAAAACATACGAGTTGAAAGATGACAGCGGCAATCTACATGCATTTGAAATTCCACATATGTTTTTTAGTTCAAATGGAATAGCTCGTTTTATTGCTCGCTGTAAAGGCTGTGAAATCGTTAAGATTCGGCGCTTTTTTAGCAGAGAAGAAGAACATGTTTTTTTTAAGTTTCAAGGTAATGAATTTGTCGTTTGGGAACCATTTGGAGACAACAGCCGCCTCTACATGGGATTCGTAGATTCAAACAAAAATGACTCACCAACTGTAATAAAACTTATTGAAGCTGTAAAACTAACACCAAGATTTGGAATTTTTAAATTTTTTAAGCCTGAAAATCTATGAAACTCGACGACGTAAAAAAACTGCCGCAGAAAAAATACCGCGAGGAGTTCGGCCATTTTTTGGTTGAGGGCGAGCATTTGGTTTTAGAGCTGCAAAAAGCTGCACACCAAATCCCAGAGTTAAATAACAGCGAATTATTTGTAACGGCTGCTTACGAACATTGGGATTCCACTTTTAAAAAGCAGCTCATCACCGAAAAACAAATGGCGCAAATTGCGGATACCAAAACGCCGCAGGGAATTCTTGCGGTGGTGCCGCTTTTATCGACGTCTATTGCATCAACCGAAAATGAGCGCGCGATTTATTTGCACGAAGTACAAGATCCTGGGAATCTCGGAACGATTTTACGTACGCTGGCGTGGTTTGGAAATTTTCGTTTATTGCTCAGCCCAAATTCGGTTGACCCATACAACCCTAAAGTGGTTCGTTCCAGTATGGGCGCCATTTTTCATGTGCCGATGGAATTGGATGTTTCACTCGACTTATTAAAAAATCGCTACAAAAAAATCGCTTGTTTAGATATGAACGGAAGAAGCTTAAGCGATGCAAGCTTTAAAGAATTCGATTGCTATTTATTTGGCAACGAGGCGCGTGGAGTACCGCGCGAAAATTTAACCGATTTAAATGCACAGGCATTTACGATTCAAGGTTCAGGAAAAATTGAATCACTTAATTTAGCAACTGCGGTGAATATGTGTGCTTATGAATTAGCGCGTTAAGCGGCTGATTAAATTCCTAATGTGACAGGCGAATTGAGTAATAGACGGATGAATTTCTTACAAGGTGAAAATAACAACGTTTTAGTGGCCGCGAGCTGGTTGAGCATTTTGCTATTTTTAAGTTGCGCGCACTTATCACAAGCGCAAACCCAGTCTTTAGAACCCCAAAAATATCAACCGCGCATCGCGCTCGTATTAGGTGGTGGCGGTGCGCGCGGTGCAGCGCATATTGGTGTGCTTGAAGTATTGGAGCGTGAACGAATTCCCCTCGCCTGCGTTGTTGGCACCAGTATGGGCGGATTAACTGCTGGCGCTTATGCGGCAGGACTAACACCCGGCGAAATGCGCGAAGAATTAGACAAGGCAGATTGGACTGATTTATTTTTAGACTCCGCAGATTATGCGCAACTTGGCTTTCGCAAAAAGCGCGTAACGCGCCGTTTTTTATCTGGCACTGAATTAGGTGTTACTAAAAGCGGCTATCAAATTAAACCGGGCATGATTGCCGGCACCAAAATAAAATTATTTTTTAATTTATTAGTGGGTGCAGATTACAGCGCACGCAATATTGAAGACTTGCCTTTACCCGTTGCGATTGTTGCGACGGATATTGGCACCGGAGAAAAATTTGTTTTCAATAAAGGCAGTTTACCGCTGGCGATGCGCGCGAGCATGTCCGTTCCCGGCTTTATGACGCCAGTCGATTATGAAGACCACAAATTAGTGGATGGCGGTTTAGTTGATAACTTGCCTGTCGATGTCGCCCGCGACTTATGCAACCCGGATATTATTATTGCCGTGAACGTCGGCACTCAACTAAAACCCGCAAAACAAGTTGGCTCACTGCTCACTGTAACAACGCAAATGATTGGCATTTTAGCCAAGCAAAACGTGGCGCGTTCAGTTGAGACGTTAAAACCTACCGACATTTATTTAACACCAGCGCTTGGTGATTTTTCGGCAACGGATTTTTCGCATTACAGCAAAGCGGCGGATATCGGCAAAGCTGCTGCAGAAGCGCAGTTAGAGAAAATACAAATTTATTCAGTAGATGAAAAAACTTACGCGGCATGGCGTGAAGGAAAATCCACGAAACCTGAACCGCCTATCAACATTGATGAAATTGTTATCAGTCCGTTAAAACGTCAGCCGCCGGATTACATTGCTAAACGCATCCAACAAAAAACCGGAGAGATATTTAAACGCGAACAATTAGAGCAGGATTTAATTCGTATTTATGGCGATGGTTTTTATGAAAATGTTGATTACAACATTATCAGCCAAAATCATAAAAACACTTTGCAAATTGATGCGCAGGAAAGCACCTGGAGCCGCGATTATTTTACAGTTGGTTTTGATATCAATAACGAATACCGCAACGATACGAATTTCGATTTTCGTATGGCCTATCGCAGTACCTGGATGAATCACTACGGTGGGGAAATTTTTGCGACGGCGGATATTGGTAGCAACCCCGGTTTTACGGCGGAGTTTTATCAGCCGCTAAATTATGAGCAAACTTATTTTATTCAACCGTCGTTTTATCACAAGACTGAAACCTTTAATATTTTTATCAATGACGACAAAGTTGCGGAATACAAATTAAACACGAGTTACTCAGAACTAGCGCTGGGCCGTAACATAAGTATTTACGGTCAAATGAAACTGGGCTGGCGCGAATATAATATGCTGAGCAATTCGGATATCAGCTCGATAAATCTGCAGAACTATCATGAAAAATACGGCGGCATCCTGGTAGATTTTTCTACCGACACTTTGAATCGTTTGCATTTTCCATCGCGCGGTTGGTCTGCGCATTTCAATTATTTTGATTCGCAAGTGCAAGACTATGGAAAATTTACTGGCGAATTAAACGGCGCTATTCCCATGCAGAAGTTTGTGCTTGCGGGCCGCGCTTCTTACGTTCGTTCTACCAATGGAATCTTACCGCCGTTTGACGCCGGTTATTTAGGCGGGTTTTTAAATCTCTCTGCCTACGCTACCAATCAAATTATTGCGGATGAAGCTTTCTACGCGCACATACGCGGCGAAAAAATTATCGGGCGTATGCCGCTTGGCTTTAGCGGCGATTTACGTTTGGGAATCGGTTTGGAAGGCGCGCATTTGAGCGATGCTTACACATTCACCGAGGGCAATGGCAAATTGAATTCTGCGGTTATTTATTTGGGTGGTGAAACGCCGTTTGGCCCTGCGTATTTAGGTTTGGGATTTTCAGACGGCGGTCGTTTTAACTTTTATATGCAGGTCGGCGCTAATTAATCTCTCGACATGATCAGGAACAGCATTGAGTTGTTCCTGATCTTTACTACGCAACCTTTTATTAATCAGGCAACGTTTTATTAACCAAGCAATTTATTTCGCTACAGAAAAATCAGTTGCGGTGAGAAAAACAGATTTCACGCCGTTCTCAATCAAAATCTTCCCATTCGCTTCCGACGCATCGCGAACCTTCACCCACTCCGGGTCAGCTCCAAAATCAGCCCAGGATTTGGCCGCAGCGTCGCGATCTTTGTGCGCGAGTATATAAATGAGTGTGTTGCTCGCGCCTTTGTCGGCATCGGTTGGATGCCAATACGCCAGATTAGTCATACCGTGTTTGGCAAAGAGTGCGATGGTGTATTCGCGAAAGCGAGTATTCAGAGTATCTAGCTTGCCTTCATTGGTAGTGTAAGTGCGCAACTCAAACACACGATTTTTACCGGCTTTTTTACCACTCGAAACGAGCTTTTCAGGCGAGAAATCCGCCGCGGATAAAAACGTTGATTCTATTGTTTGCACTATAGGCCCATTTTCTTCACTGGCGGCGCGGGCTTTAATCCATTCAGGGTCAGCCCGAAATGCTGCCCATGAAGCTTCTGCAGCGGCCCGGCTTTTGTGTTTGAGCACGTAATAAAGTTTGTCGCCGTCTTTTTGTTCGGTACCAGCTCGTTCCACGCCTTTTGGTTGAAGTTCAGTCCAGTAACCGATATTGACTATGCCGTGGCGCTCAAACAGGGCGCAGGTATGGTTTCTAAAGCGAGCGAGCACATCAGGCAATCGGCCGGGGTGAGCTGTGTAGATTCTGAGTTCGTAAACAGCGGCAGTGTCTGTCGCTTGAGCGCTCTCCAGCGGCAATATCAGCATTAATAAAACTCCTAAAAAGGTCATTATGTTGGTTATCACTACTTTGCTTACCATTGTCTTATTTATCACTGCCTTATTTATCATTGCGCTCGTTAAAAGTAGCTTCATAAATGTATCGCATTAGTTGAGGGGAAATTTGTTGGGGAATAACTCGAATAAACCGAGAGGTTAGCTGATATCAAGATCTATTAAGAAGCCAGAACTTATTATTAGCGCGAGTATAGAGATTCAAATCCTTTAAAAGCTATGAAATTTACCTTGCTAAACCAAAACAAATCAGCACCAAATCAAGACACAAGATGTAGTAATAACTAACTTCTCTAACTAGAAGAAAAAAATCTAACCTGAGTTTCTATAGCCGTTTAAACCCAAGTGCGCCACCAGTGGCCTATCTACAAGGTTTTACGCAGTTTTCACACGGCCTACCCACATGTTATCCACAGGTCTTTAAGGTGTTTTCAGGCTTGCATTAATCACCTAACCGCATTATCTTGTAGCTCATTCTTGATTTGCCCCTATATATAGGGTTTTGTGATGGGTGTCTCGCCTAATCCACCGGCTTTTGCCTAGGTGATTTAAGCGCTATCTGTCAAGCAAATTTCATGATGTTTTTAGCCCAATTGAATGGTTTTGTGGTTTCAAGCCATGTAAAACCAGCCAAAACCTGCGGTTAGCGGGGAATTTTGGAATCTGTAGTTTGGGAATGACCGTCACTATATGTTGTGTTTTGCAGCAAGTGACCTTAATAGCAAGTTCTTGATAATTTTTGAGAGCAAATTGCTGTTAACGAGTTCCAGGCCCTGATTTTAATAACACTCTGCTTCGCGCTTGCGAATGCAACTAAGGGCCGGGAAAAGCATCAGAAACCTATAGAGCAGATCATTTATCAACCTAATTAAGCTTTTTTAAGCCTTCGATTTATTGCTTTATCCATCAATAACAACGGACAGATCACGCGGGAGACGTCTATGCATACCGACATTGAAAACAGTACCAGCACTACCACCCAACACGACATTCATGGCAACCAAGCCAACCTTACGGCCACGGCGCCGGGCCAATTGCGCATCATCAAGCGCAACGGTACGGTTGTACCTTTCGATGCAAGCAAAATCGCCATCGCCATGACTAAAGCGTTTTTAGCGGTTGAAGGTGGAACTGCGGCTGCTTCAACGCGTATCCATGAGACTGTAGATAACCTCACCAAGCAAATCACCGCGACCTTCAAGCGCCGTATGCCTTCTGGCGGCACCATCCATATTGAAGAAATTCAGGATCAGGTTGAATTGATTCTGATGCGCTCTGGCGAGCAAAAAGTAGCCCGTGACTATGTGCTTTACCGCGAACAGCATTCACGTATGCGCGCTGAAAAACGCGCTGCCAACCAAGCTGCCGATGCCGAATACCCAAGCCTTAACGTGACCCTTGCCAACGGCACCCGCGCGCCTTTGGACATTGGCCGTATGCGTACCATCGTGTCGGAAGCCTGCGCTAATTTGAAAGGTGTGGAAGAAAAAGCCATTCTCGATGAAGCCATGCGCAACCTTTACGACGGCGTTAATGAATCCGACGTAAACACGTCTTTGGTGATCACCGCCCGCACCTTGGTAGAGAAAGAGCCAAATTACTCTTTCGTAACCGCGCGCTTACTGCTGGATAAACTCCGCGCTGAAGCCCTCGGCTTCCTTGGCATCGCCGAAGAAGCAACCCAATCTGACATGGAGCTTTACTACGCTCGCGCCCTGCCCGCTTACCTGAAAAAAGGTGTTGAGCTTGAGCTGTTGTCTCCTGAATTATTGAAGTTCGACCACGAAAAATTAGGCAAAGCCCTATTGGCCGACCGCGATTTGCAATTCACTTACCTAGGTTTGCAAACTCTGTATGACCGCTACTTCATTCACAGCAATGACGTGCGCATCGAACTGCCGCAAATTTTCTTTATGCGCGTTGCCATGGGCCTGGCGATTGAAGAAGAAAACCGCGAAGACCGCGCGATTGAGTTCTATCGCTTGCTGTCATCTTTCGATTACATGAGCTCAACCCCAACCTTGTTCAACGCCGGTACCTTGCGCCCGCAATTGTCTTCTTGCTACTTAACGACCGTGCCCGACGACTTGCACGGCATTTACGGCGCAATTCAAGACAACGCTATGCTCAGCAAATTCGCAGGTGGTTTGGGTAATGACTGGACGCCAGTTCGTGCATTGGGCGCTTACATCAAAGGCACCAACGGTAAATCACAAGGTGTTGTGCCCTTCTTGAAAGTAGCCAACGACACTGCTGTAGCGGTAAACCAAGGCGGCAAGCGCAAAGGCGCTGTATGTGCTTACCTTGAAACCTGGCATATGGACGTTGAAGAATTCCTGGAGTTGCGCAAAAACACCGGTGATGACCGCCGCCGCACTCACGATATGAACACCGCCAACTGGGTGCCCGACACCTTTATGAAGCGTGTATTCGACGATAAGGAGTGGACGCTGTTTACCCCAAACGACGTTCCTGACTTGCACGATTTGTACGGCCAAGCCTTTGAAGAGCGTTATGCGTTCTACGAAGCGGAAGCGGCTGCAGGCAAAATCAAAGTATTCAAAACCGTTCGCGCACTGGATTTGTGGCGCAAAATGCTCGGTATGTTGTTCGAAACCGGTCACCCTTGGATTACCTTTAAAGACCCATGCAACATCCGCAGCCCACAACAACACGTTGGCGTAGTTCACTCGTCTAACCTATGTACTGAAATTACCTTGAACACCAAGGCTAACGATGAAATCGCGGTATGTAACCTCGGTTCTATCAACCTTGCGCAACACATTGTGAACGGCAAGCTCGACCAAGCAAAACTTGAGCGCACCGTGCAAACCGCAATCCGCATGTTGGATAACGTAATCGACATCAACTACTACGCGGTTGCGACGTCTAAAGCATCTAACCTGCGTCACCGCCCTATCGGCCTCGGCATTATGGGCTTCCAGGACGCGCTTTATTTGCAACGCATCGCCTACAGTTCCGATGAAGCTGTCGCCTTCGCTGACACTTCAATGGAAGCCGTTAGCTACTACGCGATTAAAGCCTCCAGCCAATTGGCAGCTGAGCGCGGCCAGTACTCAACGTTTGAAGGTTCACTCTGGAGCCAAGGCATTCTGCCGCTCGACTCTATAGAGAAACTCGTGCAAAACCGTGGCGACAAATACATCAAAGTCGACCGCAGCTCTACGCTGGATTGGGATTCACTGCGCGCCCAAGTTAAATCTCAAGGTATGCGTAACTCCAATGTAATGGCGATTGCCCCAACGGCAACCATCTCTAACATCACTGGCGTAACTCAATCTATCGAGCCGACTTACCAAAACCTCTATGTGAAATCTAACCTTTCTGGCGAATTCACCGTAGTAAACCCGCACTTGGTACACGACCTTAAAGCGCGCGGCCTGTGGGATTCAGTGATGGTAAACGACCTAAAATACTACGAAGGTTCACTGCAGAAGATCGACCGTATTCCTGCCGATTTGCGCGCAATCTACGCCACCGCATTTGAAGTTGAACCGCGCTGGATTATCGAAGCTGCCAGCCGCCGTCAAAAGTGGATCGACCAGGCACAAAGCTTGAACCTTTACATCGCTGGCGCTAACGGTAAAAAGCTGGACATCACCTACCGCATGGCATGGTACAGCGGCCTGAAAACCACTTATTACCTCCGCGCTTTGTCAGCTACTACTACTGAGAAATCCACCATTAATACCGGTGCATTGAACGCGGTATCAGCGACTGGTGCAGGCGGTCTTTCTGCGGCATCAGCAGTTGCCGCACCTCAACCGGCCGCTCCGGTAGTATCTGAAATTGCTGAAGCGAGTTTCGATCAAGCAGCACCAGTACCTTTGGCGTGCTCGATTGATAATCCAGATTGCGAAGCTTGCCAATAATCAACTAAAAAACTTGTCATGCCTGCACAAGCAGGCATCCATCTCAAATGGATTTCCGACCAGGAGTGACGCATATGACCGAAAAAGAAATAACGAGGAACACCATGTTAAGTTGGGATGAATTCGACTCCGAAGAAGTCGTGAGAGAAGCAGCAAAAGAAACCGCCCGTAACGACGTGCTGAACGCAGCGCCAGTAGCGCCTGCACCCGTACAACAAATCGCCCAGAGCGAAGCGCCACAAGCGACCTTTGCAGCCAGCGCAAACGAAGCAGGCATTAGCCCAGAGCTAGCCAAAGCCCGTGCGACCCTTGCACAACTCGACCCTGCCCCAGGCATCGCCGAATTGGAAATGGGCGCGACGCGTATTCAAGTTGATGAAAAACAAATGATCAACTGCCGCGCCGACCTCAACCAACTTGTACCATTCAAGTACGATTGGGCATGGCAAAAATACCTCGATGGCTGCTCTAACCACTGGATGCCACAAGAAGTAAACATGACCGCCGACATCGCCTTGTGGCGCAATAAAGACGGCCTTACTGAAGACGAACGCCGCGTCGTTATGCGCAGCCTCGGCTACTTCTCCACTGCCGACTCTTTGGTTGCCAACAACCTCGCACTCGCGATCTACCGCCTAATCACCAACCCCGAATGCCGCCAGTACATTCTGCGCCAGGCTTTCGAAGAAGCCATTCACACCCACGCCTATCAATACTGTATTGAATCTTTGGGTATGGACGAAGGCGAAATCTTCAACATGTACCGCGAGTTGCCATCCGTTGCCAACAAAGCCGCCTGGAGCCTGAAACACACCCAGGCCCTGAGCGACCCAACCTTCAACACCGGCACCCCAGAAACCGATCAGGAATTGCTGCGCAACCTCGTAGCTTTCTACGTAGTCACCGAAGGTATTTTCTTCTACTGTGGATTCAGCCAAATCCTTAGCATGGGCCGCCGCAACAAAATGACCGGCGTCGCCGAGCAGTTCCAATACATCCTGCGCGATGAATCCATGCATTTGAATTTCGGTATCGACGTCATCAACCAAATCAAATTGGAAAACCCACACCTGTGGACTGCAGACTTCCAACAAGAAGTTATCCAAATGATTCTGCAAGGCACCGAACTCGAAATCCAATACGCCCGCGACTCAATGCCCCGCGGCGTACTCGGCATGAACGCCGCCATGATGGAAGAATATTTACACTTCATCGCCAATCGTCGCTGCTCACAAGTAGGCCTGAAAGAACAATACCCAGGCGCACAAAATCCATTCCCATGGATGAGTGAGATTATGGATTTGCGTAAGGAGAAAAACTTTTTTGAAACGCGCGTGATTGAATATCAAACAGGCGGGGCTTTGAGTTGGGATTAATTTCTTATTATTATTAATTAATTTCTTAGCCGTCGTACCCGCAGGGTATCCAGCGACCTTAAAAAATTAAAGGCATTGGACTTCCTTCTGGAATGACAAAAAAATAAAGAATGGAAAACAATTCCGGAGTGAATAACCTAAAACCGCTATTGAGTTAGTCAGAGATTTTCTGGTGAGGCTTGGTAGCGGTTTTTTTCATTATTAGTAAGTAGAAAGCAAATATGGAATTTATAAAATCTATTAAAATTTGGAAATTTCGATCAATAAAAAGCCTTGCGCATGGATTAACACCATCTCATTTAAATATATTTGTGGGACAAAATGACCAAGGAAAATCTAATTTTTTGCGTGCATTAAATCTATTTTTTAA
>Ga0247741_1001121_pt1 | contig 14769 bp, 9 predicted proteins | sample UWRJL213509R2_FD_180945 | JGI IMG/M metagenome (GOLD analysis project Ga0247741, IMG submission 180945) | Plant litter microbial communities from Arlington Agricultural Research Station in Wisconsin, United States - UWRJ-L213-509R-2 | ecosystem: Environmental > Terrestrial > Plant litter >... | reverse complement strand
TTGTTATCGCCAACGGCTAGCACTTACGCCGCCGAAGTTGATGACGCTGCGCGCGTAATTACGGTTGCTGCAAAAACCGATACTGGCGCGGATGACACTTTCACGGCGGTTAGCGATAACCCCACCGTTGTCAGCGTTGTTAAAGCCGGAAATAGCATCAGCTTAAATCCGCTTGCTGCAGGCATCGCTACTATCACCTTTACCAGCGCTTCTAACTTAACGCGTACTATTACCGCAACCATCGCCCCCAAATTTGTAATGCCTACCGAGACTTATACTTTGGCCGGTCTGGTCGTGCCCGCAGCGGGCGAAACCAGCAGTTACGAAGACCAAGTTCTCAGCCTGACTTTCGATGCTCCGCCAACCTTGGGTACCGCAGGTTCTGTGCGTATTTTCAAAGTGAGTGATGACACGCTAGTGGATACCATCAAGGTAACCGGCGAATCGGATGCGATTGGTTCCGGCATTTTGCGCACCCTCAACACCAGACCGATTCGGATTAACGGCAATACCGCGAGCATCACCCTGCACAGCAACAAACTTGCCTTGGGCACCGCCTACTATGCTGCGGTTAGCGCTGGCGTGTTTACCGGTGCGACCTTTAATGGTAAGGCTTTTGCAGGTATTGGAAAAAATGCGGGCTGGTCATTTACCACGCGCTCCGCTGCTCCAGCGGCAGGCTTAACCAGTCTGATCGTGGATGACAACGGCAACACAGCGAATTTCCGAACCCTGCAATCCGCATTGAATTACGTCATGCAAAATGTCGCTTTGGATACGCCAGCGACCATTACCGTGAAAGACGGTATTTATGAGGAACCGCTCTATCTGCGCAATAAAAACAACCTCACCATTGTTGGAGAAAGCCGTGCGGGTGTGGTGCTGCAATATCCTAATAACGAAGGGCTGAATTCCGGTTCATCTGGCCGCCCGGTGTTTTTGGTGGAAACGGCAGATCTTTTAACGTTGGATACACTGACCCTCAAAAATACAACCTTGATCGGTGCGGGCGCACAGGCGGAAGCGATTTATTTCAACAGCCCGAATGGCCGTTTGATCGCCAAAAACGCCAACTTTGTTAGCGAGCAGGACACCTTGCAGTTGAATGGTTGGAACTGGTTTTACAAGTCATTAGTAGCAGGCAATGTGGATTTTATTTGGGGCGGCAGCAACGCTGCGCTGTTTGAACAAAGTGAAATTCGCACACTGGGCCGTTCTAGTGGAAACGACAACGGCGGATACGTTCTTCAAGCCAGAGTTAAAGCGGCGACCGACAAAGGTTTTGTGTTCCTCAACAGTAGCTTGACGGGCGATGCTGGTCCAACCGGTGTGTTCCCGAAAGATGGAACTCACTACCTGGCCCGCAGCCCAGGAGGCACAACTACCTTCGATAATGTGGTGTTCGTCAATACCAAAATCGGCACTCACATTAGTCCCATTGGTTGGGCGGGTCTCGGCATTAACTCGCAACCTGCCAGCAATCCCGGCACTGGCAACGCAACCACCGGCTGGCGCGAATACGGCAGTATGGATCTCAGTGGCACCACCCTGAATGTAAGCAGTCGCCAATTTGGTTATCAATTGTCACTGGGTGAAATTGCGAACACTTTCTGCAGCCGAGCGCAGATTTTTGCTGGCTTCAATGCGAATGCCGGCTGGAATCCGCTGCCGAGTGATACCACGGACTGTGTGCATGTGAACCCAAGTTCCAGTTCGAGCGCACCTGCGTCGTCGACTAGTTCAACGTCCAGCGCGGCGGCTGTGAGTTCGAGTTCTTCGTCCAGTTTGAGTTCTTCGAATTCGTCGGGGAATAGCTCAAGCTCATCAATCAGTTCAGTTGCTTCTAGCTCATCCAACAGTTCAGTAGCGGCCTGCAGCAACAATATGCTCACGGAAAACTTTTCTGTAGATAAGGCCACCTTGTTTAGCGCTGCTTACAAATCTATATCTACTGATTCTTCAGCTCCCTTATTTTTTGTTACCGGAACAACTGCTGGCGTCACTACTGCGAATGATGAATTGACCTTGGCAGGTGGGCGTTTCTCTATTGGTAACAAACCTCCAAGGACCTCAACCGCTGCAGTTGATACATCCTCAAATGGCGATTTTGATCTACATAAAGCTTATAAAATTTCCTTCAAAGTAACTGGTGTGGGTGCAGGTACAGCAGGGAAAAAATTGATTTTTTATGTGGATAACAATGGCTCAAGTAGTGCTACTTCAATGTACGGAGCTAGCTCGCAGCTCTGGAGTGCATCCTATGACACATTGCCAGTTGGACAGACTGTAAGCTTCACCTCAACCGTCGGTTCAAGTACTTCATTCATTCAGGTACGAACCGAAACAGGTGCAAATATCACTATTGATGATTTGCAAATTGAATATGTTGATTGCACCGCTCCTTAAGCAAATTCGTATTCTTAGGCAATAAATCATGGATTTTTAATCTGTTAAAAACGACCGGCCAACCGGTCGTTTTCTTCATTCAAACTAAAAAACCAGAGTTCATCTGGTACAACAATATCGGCAGATCGACACAATAATTACACTCTAGAGAGATCTGAAATGAGTAAAAAAATAGTTTTAGCCTTAAGTTTGTCCAGCGCCCTCATGGCGGCCTGCGGTGGTGGTTCGGGTGGCGCTAGTTCACCAGCTCCCACAGTACCTTCCAGTACTGCCAGCCTAAGTAGCCTGGCAGTTTCTTCGGCGTCATTGGCGGCGAGTTCGGTGCAAAGTGTGGCTTCTTCAAATTCGAGTTCGCCGAACTCGTCTTCAAGTTTGGCTAACTCATCGTCGAGTTCGAGTACGGGCGGTTTGTCTTTTAATTGGTTGGGCACCAGCGTTATTCCCACGGGTGTTGAGCTTTACAATATCGATGGCTATGCCGCCCTCGGGACTGTAACAAGCGGTGGGGGTGTGATTGCTGAAGACAACGCGAGCTATCGTAAAGTAACGACACCGGCTGAATTTATTGCTGCCTTGACCGCGGCGAAAATCGGCACCAAACCCGCGCCAGTGAAGGTGATTGAGATTATGAATGATCTCAATTTGGGGACGATTGAATCGGGTTTGACGATTACTGGCCCCTATCGCGCGCAGTCGACCCAAGCGCAGTTGCATCCCACGCTTAAGCTCACGGGTTTGAGTTTGATTGATATCCAAAAGATTGATGGCTTGACCATCTTCTCGCAAAACGGCGCGACCATTCGCCACGCGGAATGGAACGTGAAGGACACCAACAACCTGATTATCCGCAATCTGAAATTTGACGAAATGTGGGAGTGGGACGAGGCCACCAAAGGCGATTACGATAAAAATGATTGGGATTACATCACCTTGGGCGATGGCACCGATGCGACCAAAGTCTGGATTGATCACTGTACTTTTTACAAAAGCTACGACGGTATAGTGGATATCAAAGGCGCGTCTAACGGTGTGACCATTTCCTGGAGCCAAATCCTGCCCGGCGACAGCAGCAACGGCGCGTTTATCAAAGCGCAAATGGATTATCTGGAAGCCAATAAAGCGACCATGGTCATGTACAACAAACTGCGCACGGGCGGTTTAACGCAAGAGCAAATCACGCAAGTTGCCAGCACTGTTAAAAAAGGCCATTTGATTGGTGCGACTGAGAAAAATCCCGAAAATACGAGCTTGCAAGTGACCTTGCATCACAACTATTACAAGGATCTGCAAGACCGTATGCCGCGTTTGCGTGGTGGCGATGTGCAGGTATTTAACTTGTTTGCGGATAGCGCAAATGCACGCGTGATCAAATCCTGGCTGGACCCAATTATTCAGGGCAATACATCACTGGCCAAAGACTTTACCGGTTCGGGCGCTTACCATTTCGGCATCACCTCTAACGGCACGATTTCCACTGAAGACGGCGTAATTGAAGTGGCAAATAGTTTGTATGTAGGTGTTTTAACGCCTCTACGTAACAATCAAGCAGACGTTTCTGACGCGACTTTTACCGGCTCAGTGGCGGCGGTAAATACCCAACATGAACTGCTGGCGACGGATATTCCGGTTGCATCCCAACAATCCACTTACTCGGCACTGGGCAATCTATGGGCGGTGTGGAAAGGTGATAGCAGTGACAGCAAAAGCACGCTCGGGCCGGTTCAGGCAACGCGTAAAACGCTAAGTCTTAAAACGGCGCCACCGTCGGTTAAGGCCTTGCATCAACCAACTCAATTGCGCGATGCGCTTGTCGATGGCGCTGAACCAGCCGGTGCCGGAAAAATCACACTGACAGTTCCCCAATGGTTGAACCCATTGAATGTCGGCGGTGTGTTGAGTTCGAGTGTATCGAGCAGTTCAACAGCATCGGTAGCGTCAGCGGCTAGCAGCTCATCATCCAGTACGAATTCGTCTACAAGTCTTAGCAGTTCCAACAGCTCCTCAACGGCGGGTGCCGCATCGAGTTCAAGTGCACCATCGGTTGGTTGGAATGGAGGTGCCTTGGTTTTAGGCGGTTCAACTACGTCTGTGACCGGTAACGTGGATTCGCAATCGGCCAATGCTGTAAGTTTTTCGACAACGCTTGGAAAATTTGAAAGTGCTAAAGAAGCTTTCTACTTTGTGGGCGAGGACGTAACGGGCGATTTCACCTTTATCGCCAACCTGTCGCAAATGAGTAGCGCTATTAAAGTTAGTGCAACGGATCAGTATCGTGTGGGAATTATGCTTTGTGTAGATTGTTCGAGCGCCACTGCCAGCGCGAATGCCCAGATAGGTATATCCAGTTTGGCTGCATCCGTTAATTCGATTGTAAATAGCCATCGATTAGTCGCCGGCGCGGGCATTAACAAGTCGCAAACTAATGTTCCAGCAACCGTTGGAACTCAGCTCTACTTCAAGATAGAGCGCGTGGGTAGCACTTACAAAAGTTATTACTCAACGGATGGTGGAGTCGTTTATCTTCAAAGCCGCACTGGCGATTTTGCAAGCGCAATTGGTAGCACTGTAAAAATTGGTTTCTTTGCCGCAACGGGTGAAGCGACTGCCAATACTATTAATTTCAGCAATATCAGCCTAACGCAGTAAAAAAACTGTTCCGATCTGGCGATTGCCAGATCGGAGCGGATTTAATTGCACTTTATTAATGAAATGGATTAAACGTTCAGCCACAACAAGACTAAACCTATAGCCGCAGGCAGCGCTTGAACAAGAAGAATGTTTTTTGTCGATGTCAGCCCGCCGTAAATACCTGCTAACAAAACGCAAATCAGAAAAAATACTTTAACTTCAAAACCCGCCGCACCAAGATAGAGCGACCAAAACAACCCGGCCGCCAGAAAGCCGTTATACAAACCTTGATTCTGTGCCAAGACTTTGGACATTCTCGCCTGCTCCAGCGTTTGGCGAAATGCTTTTAGTCCAGTGGGCTTGTCCCACAGGAACATTTCCAATATCAAGATATAAATATGTATAAAGCCAACGATGGCGATGACGAGATTTGAAACTATCGGGTAGTCCGGCATTGCAAAATTCCTTATGTAGTAAATGCGATGAGATGGTTAAAAATATTTCGGTCGAGCCAGCAAAATCATACGCAAAATAATTTTTTCGTGGTGAGCCTGTTGTATTAAATCTGATAATAGTCGGGAAATAAGGAGGTTTTCATGCGAAATAGGTAACAAATGACACTTTTGAGTGCCCACTTTTTGGTTGTAAGAAAAAAGATGTTTCCTAAATACTCAACTCATTTTTATTGCTGGAAATTTGTTTTTTCTATCGTTAAAGTGCGCAACACCAGCTGAGTACAACCAGTGGCAAAAAAAATAATTAATAAAAATCGTGGTGGTGTTTGCAAACAATAATTGATAACAGATTGCAAAACACCAACCGCGAAAGTTTTACCCTCAACGACAAAAATCCCTGTTTTACCAAAAAATCCTATAGCTAAAAATTCTTCACAGCGAAGTACACACTCACATTTTCATCCTGTGAGATTTTTGCTGCGCATTATTTTTGTGCATTGGATAGAAATTTAAAAATCTAAAAAACTTTTCTCATTTTCAAACGGAGTTGAGTGGCTGTAGTAGGCAGCTTGAACAGTTTTTACTCAGTCAGTTTTTACTATGCAAATTTGTTCGATAATTAACGGTTTGCACCTATGAAAACGCAATCATGTTATAAAAATTGCGAAAGGAATATGAAAGCTCAAATTTGTTCATTTGTTGATCGTCAAAATGTTTGATTCGGCGTCAATAGGTGATATAAATGGCTCTGGAAATTAGTCATTCCAGACGCAGTGGAAGTTGTAAAAGCAGGAGCGGACACCAAAGCAACCCTGACGATATAAAAATAGGTACATCACCATGATCATACTAAGCCGTCGCCAACAAATTGCAGCTTTTTCAATTTTGTTGCTAATGCACACTACTTTTTTCTTGCTGTCTCCGGCGTAATAGCCAAAAGAAAACAGTGAAATAAAACCCCTTGGGATTTACTCCCAAGGGGTTTTTTGTTTAAGAGCTTGCCGATTGTGAATTTTAAAGTTGGCTCATGCCGCCATCAATAATCAACTCAGTACCCACGATAAAAGCCGCATTTGGTGAAGCAAGATAAACCACTGCGCCCGCGATTTCTTCTGGTTTGCCAAAGCGTTTAACGGGCACTTGCGATTGAATGTGATCCGCCAAATCGCTTAACTGTTCTGCAGGAACACCCAGTTTGCCGTACAAAGGCGTTGTCACTGGGCCAGGGCTCACTACGTTCACGCGAATTCCACGTCCTATTAATTCTGCGGATAAGGTTTTTGCAAAGGAAATCAAGGCAGCCTTACTTGCGGCGTAAACGCTGGAGTTGGGCATACCGATGTGCGCGTTGATCGAACCATTCAGAATAATCGCAGCACCTTCGTTCAACAGAGGTGAAAGTGCCTGAATCGTAAAGTAAGCACCTTTTACATTCACGTTAAAGGTTTGATCCCACAGGTTTTCATCCACACCTTCCAGAGGTGCAAACTTGGCGACGCCAGCGTTGATAAAAACTGCATCCAAACGCACGCCTTGTTCATTCAAATGCGCTGCCAATTCTTTCGCTGCGTTGATGTCACCAGCGTCGTTTTGCAATGCGATAGTGTTTGCGCCGAGTTGTTGTTTTGCTTCAGCAAGTGTTGCTTGGTCGCGACCGGTGATGACAAGACGTGCGCCTTGCTGAGCGAATGCAACCGCAGTTGCCAGGCCGATACCGCTGTTGCCGCCAGTTACGAGTACAGTTTTGTTAGTGAATTGAGTCATGATTTTTCTCCAGATAAATGTAGTAGTTCGGTTTAGGTTGTTTGTTTTGAGCGCTTGATGTTTCGCAGCCCATGGACACACTTTATGATTTATGTTTGTATGCATCAATTGGCTATTAATTGATAATTAGTTTACAAATTGTGAATGATCGAGGTGTGGCATGTTGGATCGCTTGCGTGCGTTGGAAGTTTTCGTGGAAGTGGTTAAGAGAGATGGCTTCGCGCGTGCAGCCGATGCGCTGGACACATCGCCAGCCAACGTCACTCGTTATATCAGCGATTTGGAAGCGCATTTGGGTGCACGTCTGCTAAATCGCACTTCGCGAAAAATGTCGCTTACTGAAAGCGGAGAAGCGCTATTTGAGCGCGCCAAAAGCATTTTGGATGAAGTGGCTGATGCAGAATCCATTGTCAGCTCAGCCACACTGCAGCCGCGCGGTTTGCTGCGCATTAACGCACCTATCAGCTTCGGGATTTTGCATCTCGCGCCGCAGTGGCCGCAATTTACGCAGAAGTATCCCGAAGTAGAGTTAGATATTTCGCTGGTTGATAGAGTCGTGGATATTGTGGAGGAGGGCTACGATCTCGCGATTCGTATTTCGCGTTCCGGTTCATCGTCCAATGCCGCGCGAAAGCTAGCGACCTCGCACAATATTTTATGTGCCTCACCAGAATATTTACAAAAACACGGAGTGCCTAAAATACCGGCGGACTTGGCTACTCACAAATGCATCGGCTACACCTACGCAGCGAATGGTGATCAATGGGTATTGAAGGATGATAACAATCAGGAGCATTCGGTAAAAACATCCTTTGTAATGCACGCAAACAATGGCGATACGATTCGCGCGGCGGCATTAGCGGGCACTGGAATTTGTCGCTGCCCTACATTTTTAAGTGGTGCTGATTTACGCGAGGGAAAATTGGTTCGCGTGCTTCCAAATTTTCATTTGCCGGATATTGATGTGCTGGCGCTCTATCCAAGCCGCCGACATTTAAGCGCGAAGGTACGCGTGATGATTGATTTTCTCGTCAACGCGTTTAAAGAAACACCACCGTGGGATAGGTAATTTGATTGGGCAGGTTGGATGAAAAATAGAAATAGTTGCAGTGGGATTTTTAATAATGTTTCAAATAAATTTTAATTTTTACTGAAACATTATTTTTCAACAGCAGCGTCATTTTCTACCCAGGTACGCACACCATCTTTACGAGCCGCTGGCATTTTGGCGATTTCACTTTCAATCCAGTTTTTAACTTCTTCGGTTAATTGCTTGCGATCTTTTCCCGCTGTTTCAAATGGCTCGCTGATAACAACGCGAATGGTGCCGGGGTATTTTATAAAATCTTTATGCGGCCAACATTCGCCAGCATTATGTGCAACGGCGATGATCGGCACTCCAGCGGTAATCGCAATGTCGGCACCGCTGCGTGCGTAGTTGCCAGCTTGTCCAACTGGTGTGCGCGTACCTTCGGGGAAAATCAAAAAGTTGTTACCTTGTTGTAACCGCAAAATGCCTTTCTTTTTAATATCTTTCAGCGCTTGTATTGGGTTGTTGCGGTCGATAGCAATAGGACGCAAGCTCGCTAATGCCCAACCGAAAAACGGAATATAAAATAATTCTTTTTTAAGAATGGTACTGACCGGACCAAAATAATATTGCAAGAACATGGTTTCCCACGTGCTTTGATGTTTGGCCATGACCACGCAAGGAAATTTGTCAGCGTGTTTGTTTCCAATAATTTCAAAACGCACGCCACAACAAATGCGTAGCCAGAGCATCACAAAACGATTCCAACATGTAACTATTCGCCAGCGCCAGGCATAGGGAAAAATTGGCCAAATGATCACGCCAATAAAACCCATTATTCCGCTGCTAATGTTGTAGCCAAGTGTAAAGATGAGACTGCGAATTTTTAGCACGATATTTTTCAACTTACTTTTTACCTACTTTTCAGCGTTGCTATCAGAACCATTAGCAAGAATAAAATCTACCACTGATGCTAGGTTATCAAAAACTTGTACTTGATCATCGGTAAGATGTGGAGCATCTGTTTGTAAACTAACGTCAGCTAATTGCGCCAAAGTTTTTTCACCGTTGCCAGTTTTTACTAGCACCGGTTTACAACCTTTCGTCACGGCGGCTTGTAAATCGCGCAAGCTGTCGCCTACAAAATAAAAACCTTCGGCGGAAATATTAAATTCCGCTTCAATAGCATCGATCATTCCCGGCATTGGTTTTCTGCATTTACAATTATCGTCCGGATGATGCGGGCAATAAAAAATCGCACCCAATTCCGCGCCCTGCTCTTCCACCAAACCAGTAAGTTTTTCATGCATGGCTTCAAGGTCATCCAGGTCGAATTTACCTTTTGCTAAACCCGCCTGATTCGTTGCAACTACAACTGTAAAACCCGCTTTATATAAACGCGCGATAGCATCAATGCTGCCATCAATAGCAATCCATTCATCGGCAGATTTTATGTAGTCCGAACTGTCGTGATTAATAACACCGTCGCGGTCGAGAATAATTAGTTTCATATTTTCTATCTCGCTATCTATTCATGATGCATCAATTGAACAGCAGCTGTGGTACAACAATTTTTTAGTAGAGAATCGTCATCCCCGCTACGCGAGGATGACGACTTCCTATTTTAGTAAGTTAATCGTGAAGCTAATTAATTCTTAGCCGGAACCAGATACGAAATATCCGCGACTTCCAAAAACAATCCACGTAATTGCTGCAGCAAGGCTAAACGATTTTGTTGTAATGCCGGGTCTTCGCTCATCACCATAACGTTATCAAAAAATGCATCGACAGGCTGTTGCAAATCAGCGAGCGTTGCCAAGGCTTTAGCGTACTCTCTGGCAGCAAATAGAGGTGCAACGATTTGCGCTTTAAGGCTTACTGCTTTTGCGAGATTTTTTTCAGCCTCTTCATGCAACAAGTCAGAATGAATAATTGCATTGGTGGATGCATTTTGCTTGCTAAGAATATTGGATACGCGCTTATTCGCTGCAGCCAAGGCTTGTGCTTGCGGCAATTTACTAAATTCATTTACGGCGAGCACACGCTGATTAATATCCAACGGTTGTGACAATTGTTTTGCATTTACCGCCTGGAACACTTCTGCGGGAATATTGGCATCTTCATAAAATGCGCGGAAACGGTCGAGCATGTAACCGAGAATTTGTTCAACCAATTCATCGCCAACCGTTAATTTGTTGTGTTGGTTTTTAGCGAAGGTTAACAACTCACGTAAATCTAATGCGAGATTCTTTTCCACTAGAATGCGCAACACCGCAATGCTTGCACGACGCAGCGCAAATGGATCTTTTGACCCAGTTGGTTGTTGACCAATACCAAAAATTCCGCTGATAGTATCCAAACGATCTGCCAAAGCGATAATCGCACCAGTAGTCGTCTCAGGTAATTTGTCGCCAGCAAAACGCGGTAAATATTGTTCGTTCATTGCCGCTGCCACTTCAGCATTTTCGCCGTCGTTCAACGCGTAGTAATAACCGGCAATGCCCTGCATATTGTCAAACTCGCCTACCATATTGGTGACTAGGTCTGACTTACACAATTCGCCTGCACGAATGAGTGTGTTAGCATCTACACCATTAGTTTCCAGAGTTTTTAAACTTTTCCCGATAAAATTTGCAACAGCTGCAACACGTTCAGTTTTTTCGTAAACAGTTCCGAGTTGTGCTTGGAACACGATAGTTTTTAAACGTTCACGCAATGCTGCTAATGTAGTTTTCTTATCGGTTTCAAAGAAGAACGCTGCGTCAGACAAACGTGGACGAATCACACGTTCGTTGCCGTCGATAATTTGCGATGGATCTTTACTCGCGATATTAGCCACGGTGATAAAGTTGGGCATTAACTTGCCATTCGCGTCAACAACGTGGAAATATTTTTGATGTTCTTTCATGGAGGCGATTAATGCTTCCGCAGGAACTTGCAAAAAGCGCTCTTCGAATTTACCAGTAAGTGCATTTGGCCATTCAACCAGTGCTGTTACTTCATCTAATAAATCTTCGTCAATAACCGCAACGCCGCCAACTTTTTTAGCTTCGGCATTTACTTGCTCTTGAATTAAATTTTTACGCTCGTTTATATCCGCCAATACAAAGCCAGTATTTTTTAGCGCGCTTGCGTAATCGCTTGCTTGAGCTAATTCGATTGCATTGTTGTAATGAAAACGGTGACCGCGTGTGGTGCGGCCAGCTTGCAAGCCGAGTACGCTCGCATTCACAACATCTTTACCAAACAACATGACTAACCAGTGCGCAGGGCGAACAAACTCTTCACGCTTCGCGCCCCATTTCATGCGTTTGGCGATAGGTAATTTTGCGAGCGCATCATTAATAATTGCTTCAAGCAAATCGACAGTCTTTTTGCCTTGCGCAGAAATACGTGCAACTAATTTTTCAACTTTGCCATCGCTTTCGGATTTTAATGCTGAAGCATCAATACCATTTTTATCGGCAAATGCCAGAGCTGCTTTGGTTGGTTTACCTTCGGCATCAAATGCAATCGCTGCGGGCGGGCCCCATACAACTAATTCTTTTGATGGAGTTTGATCTGCTAGATTTTCTACCAGCACGGCCAATCGACGTGGCGCAGCAAAAGCTTTAATCGCACCGAAAGATAACTCTTCAGCTTTTAAGCTCGCTTCAATGGTTTCTTTAAATGCTGCAATTAATGTTTTCAATGCTTTTGGCGGCAATTCTTCGGTGCCAAGTTCTACTAAAAAGTCAGTCATTACTTTTCCTCCGCAGCAGCTAACACTTGCTGGCGTAAATCTTCTGGTGCGAGTGGGAATCCAAGCTCTTTACGCTTATCGTAATAAGCTTGAGCTACAGCGCGCGACAAAGTGCGAACGCGCAAAATAAAACGCTGACGCTCAGTGACAGAAATTGCGTGGCGGGCATCCAATAAATTAAATGCGTGGGAGGCTTTCATCACTAATTCGTAGGCAGGTAGTGGTAAATTTTTTGCCATTAAACGCTGAGATTCTTTTTCGTAAAAATCGAAAGAGTTAAATAAGAAATCAGTATCAGCTTCTTCAAAATTGTAAGTGGATTGTTCAACTTCGTTTTGGTGGAATACATCACCGTAGGTAACTTTGTCGCCGTTCGGGTTAACCGTCCACACCAAATCGAAAATCGAATCCACACCCTGCAAGTACATGGCGATACGTTCTATACCGTAAGTAATTTCGCCAGTCACGGGGAAGCATTCCAAACCGCCGACTTGTTGGAAATAAGTAAACTGCGTTACTTCCATACCATTAAGCCAAACTTCCCAGCCAAGACCCCAGGCGCCCAAGGTTGGCGATTCCCAGTTGTCTTCTACGAAACGAATATCGTGCACGAGCGTGTCTATACCCATTTCGCGCAACGAACCGAGATATAAATCCTGAATATTGTCGGGCGATGGTTTTAAGGCCACCTGAAATTGATAGTAATGTTGCAGGCGGTTAGGGTTCTCACCGTAACGACCATCTTTCGGGCGGCGACAAGGTTGCACATAAGCCGCGTTCCAGGTTTCCGGCCCAATCGCGCGCAGAAAAGTGGCTGGGTGAAAAGTCCCCGCGCCCACTTCCAAATCCAACGGTTGCAAAATCACACAACCCTGACGCGCCCAATATTCTTGTAAGGCCAAAATCAGACCCTGAAATGTACTCACGTCGGGCTTCTTACTTTCTGCTATTTGTTGATTGTCAGACACGGCAACACTGCCTCCGAAATAGATGAATTCAACTTGGCAATGCCAATAAACGTAAGGCATGCAATGTCGATAAATAAAAGTGCGGCGATTATAGCGGGAGATGCAGGCTAATGGCAGGTTTGCGGAACATTGAAAGGAAAAGAGCTAGCCATAATGCAAAACACCGCCAAGCGGCGGTGTTTTTTTGATTGTTTATTGCGGTTATGCAGCTTTACGTCGACGGCCCAATGCCAAACCACAAAGCCCCAAACTAAATAAGAAAATTGTAGAAGGTTCGGGTACGTTTGCAGAAGCGCCATCGCGAACTAACAGTGTACTTATTTCTTCAATGCCGAAGTTAAAAGGATAATAGCTTGTAGATCCATCATATTTTCTTCCGTCTCCTGAATAAACTTCACCATCAATCGTACCGTCCACGTAAAACTTCTTGGGATTGGTAAAATCAACAACGCTTCCACCTTCCAGGAACGATCCGTGGCCTAGATAGCCGTTATTATCAATAAAATAACCAAATGCCTGATACGGGGTATGTTCTAGAGGCGTTCTGTTTGCTCCCCAAAGATCGCATATTTCATATTGTTCATCTGTGCTTGAAGTTCCAGTAAATAACTGACCCCATAGATTACGAACTTCGCTTTCTGTCGGAAGGCGCCATCCTAAATATGTAGTGCTTAATTGGCTCATTACAGAATTAAAACTTTGAGCTCTGTTCACGCCGAAGTCGAGCCAGGTTAAGCCTGTAGATGTATCGAGAACAGCTTTATTATCTCCAGCGTTAAAGGCATCGGCTTCAATGATTGGAAGCGCATAGGATTTAAAACATACTGTAAGTAGCAGGGCAGTCAGAGAGCGAGAAATCATTTTCAACATATTTAAACTCCGATCCTGATATAAAACTATCTCTACCAGGCTGATAATTTGTAACTACCAATTAATACTAGTAGAGCTTGTGTAATTAAATACTAAACCGAAAAAATTTAGTGGCATGAGTTATCACTTCAAGTGATGAAAGAGTGAAACCAGTTTTATTTAATGATTTATGCGAATGTCGTCACAAGGAGGTTGTGATTGCACGCCCTATAAATTTTCACTCTAGTGGCCCAAAGCAATTTTTGTTCCTTTTATATTTTTTCTAAGTTATCAAACAGTTGTAAGTTTTTTAGAAAAAATCGCTTTGCATTATGTAAAGATTACCGACGAAAAATCTTTGGTGGTTGTCGCAGTTTCTCACTTAGGATGGGTAAAAGTGGTTATTAGTTTTGGCAAGCTAAAAGATGCATTGCTACCTATGGTGTTTCAACAAATTAAAAAATAATGTTTTGAGAGCGAAAGCCATAATTGTCGTCAACGGCTCTTTTTAGATCAGATGAAGTTAAGTTTTTGGCAAAATTTAACTGCTCTTTGATGCTGATTTTTTTATTGCGATATTTCAGGGCTTTGGCATTTACTTTTTGAGTAATTGTCAAATGCTAAAGTGAGTAATTACAAGAGGCATGTAGCTTAAAAATAAATTGCTAAGTCTCAACCAGCAATTTATTTATTATAAGTTTTTTCCGCGCAACTTTTCCACGTGAAAGTTTTTGCCCATTCCTGAGCATTTTCTCCGTAAGAAGTCACTAATTGCGGATTAGCGATGAGATGTGACAGCGCTTTTGCTACAGCTTCCGGTGTGTATTCATCCACCATGAAACCTGTTTTATCGTGAATAACAACTTCAGGCACGCCACCCATGGGCGATGCAAGGCTTGGCAGCGATTGCGCAGCTGCTTCTAGATA
>Ga0247741_1001120_pt1 | contig 14775 bp, 12 predicted proteins | sample UWRJL213509R2_FD_180945 | JGI IMG/M metagenome (GOLD analysis project Ga0247741, IMG submission 180945) | Plant litter microbial communities from Arlington Agricultural Research Station in Wisconsin, United States - UWRJ-L213-509R-2 | ecosystem: Environmental > Terrestrial > Plant litter >... | reverse complement strand
GGTAAAAAATGATCTTACCTTCCTGTACATCTTCATACTTAAGCAAGGCAATATCCTTAATGTTCATGCCATTACATATATAACTAAAAAACCAAAAATCTCTTGCTTTCTGCTGTTCCGGTGTTTTAGCTTCGGCTTGCATTAAGATTTTTAGATCCGCTTTGCTTAAAGACTTTTTAACGTTTTTCACTGAGGGAACTTGATACTTACGTTTGCCAAAAGGATAATTTTCAGCGTCTATTTCTTTATCAGCAATGGCTGTATTAAATATAGTCCTTAAAGCCCTTAAATAGATTGATACGGTTGTGCGGCTTCGCTTCTTTGTATTAATCATATAGCCCTCATATTTATTTAACCATGTCGGGGTGATCTCATTAAATGGAAGTTTTTTAATTGCCGCTAATGCTGTTTCCAGTTCATCCTTTGCCGTTATTTCTTTCCCCTTCAAATGCAACATGAAAAGCTTAAGTGATTTTAAACTTAAATCGTAATTGCTCGCTGTTCCTAATTGGTTATTACCATTAAGCTTTTTTATGGTTTCCGAAAATTGATAAAAGACGTTTTCACCCTCGCCTTTGCCCCGGTAAAGTTTTTTTTCAAATTGTTCAAAGTTGAAGGGGCTTAATAAGTCGGCTGTTGCGATGGCTAATGTTTCCTCGGCCTGTAATCTTCTGCGGATTTCTTTATGCTCTCTCCGAGGCTTTAGAGTTTCCCAAATACTTTGAAATTCCTTTTCAGTAAACTCAAACTTAGTAGGGTAAAGCTTTTGCTTGCGGGGGCTGGGTGTGAATACCCTTATTTTAACAGGGTAAAGGTTGTTTGCTTTCATCCTGCGGGTGTCCAGGTAGAGCGAAATGAATACTTCTTTTTCCATTACAATTAAGTCTGTATGCAAATATAAATAATTTGCATACGATTTGCATACGAAGTTGCATAATAAACAATTAAGATAGAAGTAATATATATACATTTATGTCTGTAAATCAGTATGTTTGCGAAGTAATCAAGTAACAAACAATTAGCATAAAAGAGGTAATGTTTCTGCCTTACAAGCAGAGGGTCACTGGTTCGAACCCAGTAACTCCCACTTAATAATCAAGCACTTACAGTAGAAATACAGTAGGTGCTTTTTTATTTGCATACAGTTTGCATATAAATCAGTTCGATTCTTTTTTTTGCTCAATTTTTTATAACATTGATCGATCTCATATTATGACTGATATTTTTCATGTTCCGATACCTCAAAGTCTTAAAGGAGATAGCGATGGCTATTCATTTCTTTCTTGGGTAGCTGGCAATGCTATCTTTCTATCGAACCAACAAATCGTTGTCGATTTTGAAGCATGTTCATTTATAGAAGGTAATTTATGTGCAGTTCTTGGGAACATACTCGAAAGTTTAATTGAGCGAAATAATACTATAAACATTGAAAATGTTAGAATACAAGTCTTGAGGGTACTTGCAAGAAATAAGTTCTTAGATGTTTTTGGTTATCGTTACCATACCCCGAAATACTTTTCTACCAGTATAGAATATAAAAAGTTCAATCTGCAAGAAGAAACTGCTGCTAAAAACTTTTTTGACTCAGAGCTTTTTGGAAAAGACGGAATGCCTCAAATGAGTGATGCAGCAAAAAAGGCGATACTTCGAAATATTTTCGAAATTTGTGTTAATGCTATAACTCATGCAGGTTGCGAATTTGTATTTTGTTGTGGGCAAGTATTCATCGCAAAACAAAATCCTCGGGTTAAAATTACCTTTGTTGACTTAGGCAATACAATAAGGGCGAATGTAAATAATCATTTGAAAGCGAGTTTAAACGGAAATGAAGCGATTAATTGGGCTCTTAAAGAGGGAAATACTACAAAAGCCGGCAGTGAACCAGGCGGCTTAGGGTTAAAACTTTTGCAAGATTTGATTTATTACAATAAGGGTAAATTGCAGATTATATCCGGTAATGGGTTTATTGAAATCCATGACCGGAAAATTTTAAATATAGGTCAAGAGGTTGATTTTCCAGGGACAATAGTAACTCTTGAAATAAAATTAGAAGATCCGACGTTTTACAGATTGTCTACTGAAATACAAAATACTACAAACATTTTTTAGTAGGTTTGTTTACTTATCAATATGTTAGTGAATATAAGGGAAATAATTGGTAGCGATAGTGCCTTGACGCCTTCTTCAGGTGAACTTATATACAAAGTTCTTGAAAGAGAAATATCTTCTAAAAATCCTGTTAAACTTGATTTTTCTGGAATTGAGATAATAACATCTGCTTTTTTGAACTCAGCGGTAGGTAGGCTCTATTCTAAATATAGTTCGACACAGCTAAATGACCTCCTTTTTATTATTAATATTTCAAATGATGATCTTCAACTTCTCAAGAAGGTTATTGAACGTGCAAAGGAGTATTTTACTGATCAAAAGTCTTTTAACGAAAGATTAGACCGAAATTTAGAATAATGCCTTCTTCTCATCAATTAAAAGATTTTTCCCCTAAAGGCAGTCATAACATTTTTCTTGACGCAAACGTTTTGATTTATGCCTTCGCGCCATTGGCTAATTATCGTGTAGATATTCAACAACAGATTACACGTTTTTTAGAGATTGCAAAAAGCGTTAACACAAGTTTATATGTTACATCTTTAGTTCTCTCAGAAGTCTATAATGTTTTGTTAAAGAGCGATTTTGATGCTTGGAAAAAAAAACCGGAAAATGCTGGGTTGACTAACTTAAAAGACGACTTCAGACCAACTGAAGATTTCAGAAATAGTGTCGATGCTATTAATTCTGTTTTGAAAAATATAATGAAACTGGCTATGCCGTTTCCTGACGATTTTCATTTGATTAATAAGGATAGAGTTTTCCAAATGTGCATGCATGCAGATTTTAACGATTGTTATTTTTTAGAAATTGCCAGTCGAAAAGGATGGATGATTTTCACCCGAGATAGTGATATCATAAATCATCCGATGAGAGAGGTCGACGTCATTACAAATCTTCCGTAATTTTTACGATTTATTTCTCCGTACTTGTTCGTATTTTACGATAAAGCTTTCTAATTAGAGCTTTCCCAGCATATGTATATTTAATGTAGTTTACATATACAATAAGGCGAAAATTAAAGGATTCCACCTAAATCAACCTATTTATAGAAGCTTCCGGCCTTTCTCCAATTTTCTTTAATAAGCTTAAATACCTTTTTGTAGGCTTACCTTTATAATACTTTTTAAAGTGCTTTTTGTAAATCTGATCGTAAATACCATCTGCTTTTACTTCCAAATACATTGGTGTTTTTAGAAGGTGTCGAGTGTTACTACTGTAAGTTTGGGTTTCATACAAATACCCTTTAAGAGCGGTGCGATGAATAAAATATTTTCCTGATAAATGTAAGATCCTGCAATGTTTCCCAGTTTTGGGGCAAACAAAAAACCAGAGTAAGCCCTGGCCTATATTTGCTTGCTTTGAAATAATTTGCACATCATATTTTACTGGTTCATTATCATATGTATAATCAAACGAGAGTGATCCTAAACTTTCGCCAATGTTTATTAATATCCCTATGTTATCAGTTTGTTCACCGTTCCGACTCCAGTTGATCGTTCCTGACTTACAAGTAAATAAATGTAAATATCCCCACGCTTTCAGCTTGCTTATATTAACTGTTTTGCAGTGATCAAATAGATAAGGAATACCTGAATGTCTACCCATGAATTCATTTTACAAATGTTATAAATTGTTATAATGCTCCTTTAAATAGTAAAGCTAAGTAAAGTTTTAACTGAGCTATTTTTGAAAAAAACTGATTAATCAATATAACCTAAATTATTAGGGAACTTGCCATTTTAACCTCCAAAATGTTTAGAAATGTATAGTATTGTAAAGGGAAAATTAAACATAAATAAACCAGTATAGACAAAAAAAGGTAAACAAATGTAAGCAAGGACACATTGAATTGCGATACATTTATGTCGTTAACATGTCGGTTTCCATATCGTTTTCATACCGTTTTATCCTTTTTTAACCATTCTTTTAATTCAATTAATCTACCATAAAAAGGGGCAAAAGTCAAATTCCCGTTGTTGTGTTTAAGAATTTCAATATGACTATTAATATAAATTTGGACATTGTTAATTGTAAAACTTTTGTTTACCCTTAAAGGCCGAATAGGTAGCTGTAAGCCTTTGAAATAGTCTTCCAATTGGATTGTATCCCATATGGGGATATACTGTTTGCTGAAGGGTTCAGAATTAACTATAAATGGTGTTAGTATTAATGGATTAAAATTTTTTACTACCGCTTCACAATTTTCACTTTTTTCACATGCTGCCTTAGGCTCGTTGTTTGGCTTAATAGTCGATTTAATGTCGTTTTTTAAAGAAACATTGATAAAATCACCGGGGCAAAATCTTATTAAGTAATCAGCAAGATCCAAACCCTTGTATTTGTCTTCTTCAGTGGCGTTTGCTTGTAAATAATCTGAAATTACAAATGATGTTCCCGGCATTAGTGCGGAAAGTTGATCTGTCTTTTCTTTCCATTTAGCAAAGGCGTTAAGATCAGGGAAAAGATATACTTTGCGACCGGCTAAAACATTGCACTTTTCCGCACTTAGATTATTAAGACTGCCAACGGCAAGCCATAAAAACCGGGGCAAATAAACGCTGGCAACGATAGCCGTCTTTTCGCTTTCAACTATTGCTATAGGACTGGCAGGTTGTTGATTTAAAAGATGCTCACCAAATAAACATTGCCGTAATTCAAAATCTTTTAGTTTTAATATAGAGTGTACCCAATTTATATAATTATACCTTTCGCTTTTTGCCCTTCGCCCAGTTGCCGGATTGTAAAGCATTACTTTACCTGATCTTACCCTTGCCAGATTGTCAATTTGCCAAAATATTGTTGACCCTGGCCAGTGCTTTGAAGTTCCAATTTGGTAGCGGCTTATTAAATCGTTGGTTATGGCGGTGCCAAAAATAAGTTTTAACCATTGAACAAAGTTATTTTTATCATATGCATTACGGCTTTGTTTCAACAATTCTACCTGAACAATACTTAACCTTTTGGGGGATTGCTTAAAATACCTGGGCGTACCATAATTGAATGTTAACGATTTATTATAACCATCCTTATAGGGACTTGAAAAATAAGCGCAATTAACTTCACGATCACAACGCCCGTAATTACTGTGTAATTCATCCCCGCTTGTGGTGTCAATAAATGGGACAAATGTTTTTTTGCCACATTGAGGGCAAAGTTGTTTTTTGCCTCCCTTTTTTAAAATGTAACGGGGCTGGCTCATTAATTTTCACAAAATAAGGATGGTGGCGCAATTGTAAAATATTCAGGAAAATGTATATGAATCGCTCTTCGCAACTGTTCAACACGCCCTTGTTGTACAAGCGTGTCTACCATGCTTATTACACTTTGAAAGGCTTCCATGCTTTCAATTTGTGCCTGCTCATTCAGTGCCTCATTAGTAAGGCTATTAAGTTTTCGTTTTAAATCGTTTGTCATAAGTGAAAAAAGTGAAATTTGTGAATTTGTAACAGCATCTATTCGGTTTGTGATTTCATAACCAAGTAGGCAACATTTCCCCTATTTATTTTGGTAACAAATACATTAAAAGATTTTAACCGTTTAATAAAATTCGACTTGTTAACGGGCTTAAAACCATCTTCAATACAGAATGTCCTGTAATCATTATATAGCTCTTTTATCAATGTGTATTCATTCGTGCTTTTTTGATAATCGTTTTCATCAATAAAAAGCCTTGTGCTATCAGATTCCTTTTCATAAAGCTCCCTCGCTATTTGTACCGCTTTACAATCGGTAAACTTCTTTCTTTCTAATAGTCTGTTTAGGCCAATCAAAGCCCAGTTGAATACACCGGCCAATTCATTACAAATAATCTTTTTGTGCAGTTCTTTGTCCTGATCCGCTTCAGATATAGTTACATCAAAGTGAATGATTAAAAACCTCCTGAAATAAGCATTTGTATGTTCAACATCTTTGGGTAAATCATTACAATTGAATATTAGCTTTGCATAATGATTTAAAATGAAAGGCTGGCCATAAGGTAACCTGGCTTCTACAGGTTCGCCGGAAACTAATTGCTTAAAAATTGAGGTTTCGAGGCTTCCATTTATCTCACTGCCATAATTGACTAATTTGTTGGCCAGTTTTGCCCGGAAATATCCGCTTTCATTTGTTAGGCTTTGCAATGAATAACTTGAAATGTTATCGTTGCCTAATAGAGCGTTTACTATTTCGAAAAATACAGATTTGCCATTTGCACCCGATCCATATAGCAATAAAGTTTTCTCAAGCTTTAAAGTGCTGGGCTGTATAAAAACATAGCCTAAATATTCCTGTAAAACGCTTTGCTTTTCTTTATCCGGTAATACTTTATTTAAATACGTTTCAAAAAGGGAGGCATTTACATTGGGGGTATATTCAAATGGCAGTTGGTAAGTCAAAAAGTCACTCCTTTGATATCCTCTTAAATACGTTCCCTTTGACGTAATTTCAAACGTTCCATTTTGTAGATTAATAAAAACAGCTTCCTTTTGGGGTATTGGTGCAGGTTGATATTCTGTTGCAAGAAACTGTTTAAATAAGCGTTCCCTAAAATTGAAATAACGAGCAGAAAACTTTTCAACCCCCATTTTTTCAGCGGCTTCACCTAAAAACTTTTCAAATGTTTTTACGTCGATGCTTTTCCAAAAAGCTCCATTGTATAGATAAATAAAATCATTGTTTTTGCAAAGTCCCCAATTGTTTTTAAAAGCTAATTGTCTAAGATTTTCAATAGATAAAATTAGAAGATGTTTCTCCGTTATCTTGAGTTTCTTAATTTGAGAGTTAATGCTTTTAAGCCTTTCCTGTTCAGGTTCTAACTCTTTATCGGTATTTAAACTGCCATCCTGATTTGTTAATATTGCCTCCAGTTCTTTTTGTTGTTTTCTCAATTCAACAATTTCCGGGTATGCCATAATCTGAAAATCTATTTTTTCGATAGTTTCAATTAATTCTTTTAGAACGTCTTCGTGTAGTATGCATTTATCAATTTCTAAGAAACCGTTTGTATGTTCAAGGATACTGCCGGGTGTAAATAAACTATCATCGAAAATTGGGGAAAGTTCATCATTTGTATTGTACTCTAAATTCATACCCCTTGACCTCCGGTGTAAAAAGAAGTACGATATTCTAAAAAATACTTGTACTGCGTTGTAGTTAAGCAAGTACCTATTCTTCGCTTTGACCCTTTTTTTTGTTGCGCCGTAAGTTGTTTATCTTTGAGGTGCAGCAACAAAGAATTAACGGGGGTAATAAATGTGTTAAGCATTTTTGCCCCCTTTTCTTTTACCTAAGTTAGATCCGGCTTGACTATCAATTTCGGAAAGGGTAAGTTTTCGCCCAGTCTTTACCCAGTCAATTAACTCACTTTGACTAAAATAAAGCCGTTTGCCCTGTTTACTTACCGGAATGGATTGACGGGACACCAAACCATATAAAGTCGGAACAGAGAGGCTTAAAAAGGCCGCTGCCTGTTTAATCGTTAATACATTAAGCTCGCCTAAATTTGCCCTATTTTTTGGCAAACTGGGGTGTTTTAAATCAAGTAACAAACATTCAATATTTGTTAGCCTTGCATTAATGGTTTCAAATGGATTGTTCATACATCAAGTTTTTGTTTCTTGATGTAAAGGTCTTTCTAACGAGAAGGGTTAACTGGTTATAACTGGTTACTTTTTGAAAAAAAATTGATTATTCAAGTTTGGCCTTCAATATTTTCAATTCATCAAGTACTGTATGTTTTTGCTTTTGGTTTAAAAGATTTGAATTCGACAAATCTTCTAAAATTTTCACCTGTTTATTAAAAGTTATGTCAGACCCATCATACCAATTTATTCTGTGTCGACGATCAGAATAGTACGAATAATGCTGGTAAAGCTTATCACCTGAATTATGACCGTATTCTTTTGCAATCCGATTTGCAACAACACCTTTAGTTATAAATTTATTTTGATAGCAATAAATTAGAGCAATATATCTTAAACTTAATTTGACTGATTGTTCGGGAGAGCTTTCAATTACAGGACTTAAGATAATATACCGATTTAAGAATGTTTTTAATTTATCAATGCAGTTTACGGTAATTTTAATATACCCAGTCAACGTTTCAGGTTCTACCAAATAATACTTTTCATTAAATAAAAGTCGGATTCCAAACTCTTGTGAATACGATAAGCTTTCTTTAATATGTGCTAATTCCTTGGTAATCTTCGAAGCAAACTGATTGCAAGCATCATCATTGTTAGAAAGGAAAAACTTTTGTAGTTTTCTGTTTAGTAGATTTTTCTTTGTGTAAAGTTCGTATGAATATTGGTCCAAATCCAAGTCAATTTGTTTGCCTTCATCAAGTTTGAAATTTAAATGCTCTAATTGCGAAAAAAGATCTACGATTTCATCGAAAAGACTATTGCTTTGATCTATTATTTGATTTGGTAAAGACTTTTGACCTTTAATAATGGCATCAATGGTAAACCTTTGTTCTGATTCTAATAAGGCTTGTTTTGGATTTAGTTCTATAAATCTCCAGGATTGATTGTTAATCCTGTGAATTGCATTTAAATCTTTTTGCCAGTCATCATCTTCATCAAGGTCAGTTGTGTCATAATAACCTTTATCACAATCGACCCTAATTTGCTCCGTTAAATTCCAGTAATCATCTGCAAGCTTAAGAGTATCCGGGGCATAATTTTCAGGCATCATTGCCTTTGTAAAAAACATATCAAATGCTGCAATGAACGGAAATGATTTATATTCTTTGAGCGTTCCGCTCAAGAAATTTTCTAATCGAAAAAACGCATTGTTAATATCTTTGATAAGACTTGAAAAGGGATAATTCTGCTCTCTTTCTGATAAAATTCTTGGTTTAAAATCAAAGCCGCAAAATTCGCAAACTTTAGAAGTTAGAGGAATTAAAGCACCACATTGACACTCTTTTATAAAATCGTCTAAATCCATCGATTCTACATTAATTCTAAAAGTGTTTCTTTAAACTTCGACTCTGTTTCTGCGTTATTGTAAAAAGGCATACCAATTAGACGGAATTTTTCATTTTGAAATAATTCAACTTTCGCTTCGCTTTGAATTTCCGTAAGAAAGTTTTCTTTCCATTTGTCGGCCTCTAACAGATGGCTACCTTTGGGCTCTATAAATAATTGATAGATTAAATCCTCTCCAGTTGTGTTTTCGGTCATAAAAAGAACAAAGTCAGGTTCTGTTGCTTTTCCATCACTAAATCGGAATAGTTTAAAAAAACGTTCATTCCTTAGCAAATAAATATTATTGAATTTACTCTTTAATTCATCTATTTGACTATCTAAAAATTTAACTAAAAATTTCTCCTCTGAAGTCCCAAAGTTTTCTTTAAATGCATACCAGTCTTTCGCAAGTAGGTTAACATAGTATTTAGGATCTATATTACCTCGCATAGTTGGCCTACCTATTTCGGCATCTGAAGATTCATTTAAAGCAAAATATAACTTTTTATCTCTAAAGATATTTCTAATTGGTTCTCTGTAAAATGTGCTTGTTCCTTTAAAATCCCCAAATTTTAAATTTATCTCCTCAGATATTTCATTTAATATTTTTACACATATATCTAATTTAATGGATGGTGTTAAATTTGTTATGTCTTTTCTGAGGCCACTAACTTCAATTTTGATTTTGCCCAGGTAGTTGTTATTTTCTATATAGTCATTAATCGATTTAATAGATGGAAAAAAGCGATTAAGCCTATCAAACATAAAAAAAGGTATTTTAGCAATAGCTTTTTTTATTATGGCACTGTCCCAAGTTATTAACTCATGTTCTTGAGTGTTTTTTTCGATTGGCCGATTTCCTGCTAAATCGACCTCGCTAAAAAGTATATTTTCTTTACTCTCCGAAGTTCTTAAACTGTAATAAAAAACGTTTCTGATTTTGGGCTCCTGATACTCCAAAAATACTTTGGGATCGTTCTCCACTTTTTTATTTAATAATATAAAACCGGATTTGTAAAACTTACTCTGTTTAAAATCATCCTTTAATTCCAAAAATACTTCCGTATTTTCATTTGGTATTATACCAATCTCTCTTAATGCAATATTTAACTCAGATATATATTTTGGATCATGTGTACAGTGATAATGTAAGGTTTCGCAAATCCGAAGCTCATTATCTAAATCTCCGTCAAACTTTCTTTTGTCTAATTCCTGCTGCTCACTTAATTTAAAGGGGAAATATCTTGCTCCCCGTCCTATTAATTGCGCCTCTTGAACAGTGGTTTTCCCGGAATCCCGTGTATCGTACAAACGAACTATGTCGAATAAATTTAAAACGTCCCAGCCTTCATTCAATTTGTCAACCGCAAAAATTATTCGGTATTCGTTAGATTTATCCTCAAGGCTATTAATTACAATTTGCTTTGCATCTGAATCGTTTTTTGAATTAACAGATATGATTTTCTCTTCGGTAAAGTCGTCTTTTAGTTCATCAATTAAATTTGTAAGTGTTAAGCCCAAACTTTCAAAATAGGCAAATGCCAGTTTTACAGTCGGGTTGTTTAGATTCTTAATTCTTATTAGATTAGACTCATTTAAATTGCGCAAAAGAAGTTTCAATTCATTTTCAAGTTGAGTGGAATTAGCAATGGAATTACATTTCATCATTATGACAGGCTTTACTAACAACCCATATTTTGAAAAAATCTTCTTTTTATATTGACTTATAATTATTCCCACTAACGCTCTATCAATAGGTTCGAAATCGATTTGATTTGTTTTAACTTCTTTGGAATAGCCGTCTTCTCTAAATCTGGCCAAAGCATAATCGTAAATTAGTTTAGAATTATACTTTGCTGCAACCATTGGATGCGAGAGTTCAAGTGTTGCTGTAAATTCTAATAGTATGTTTTCAATATTGCTATGAAAAATCCGGGTGACGGTACTCTCCCAACTTCGAGAGGTCTCAAGTTCTTCGCCAGTTAGTTTTTTTTTTGTTAAGGTATTTATGTGATGCGCTTCGTCAGAAATTAGCACTATCTGCTTGCCTATAAAGTCATCAAAAGTAATACTGTTTTCATGCGGATTGTTTAATTTGGAATGCAAACCTTGGATTGTTGAAAATAAAATATTTATGTTATTGGGGTTTGCAGCTTCAAAATTATCTACTTCTGTAATAACAATATTTTCTCCATTTATATTTATAGAATCATTAAACAAGTATTTTGACGAATTGGGATTTAGAAAATTGGCTTTTGTTTTACGAATTATAGTATCAGTGTTTACAAAAAATATAAAATTTCGAAATCCCAATTTGTATAATTCCAAGATAGCTCCAGCCATAATTAACGTCTTACCGCTGCCGGTGGCCATATGAAATAACAATTGCGTTGGTTTACTTCTTTTTTTGAAACTGTGTAAGTAATAAAATAAACGAGAAAAAGCCTCGTCCTGATAGGGACGAGTAGGGAATTTTAAATTTTGTTTAATAATTGTTGATGGCGCTATTTCAATAACATCATTATCGACTAATACGTCAAAGGTTTTATCTAATCTATCCTGTGACATGCCTATTGCATTTTAGTATTATAAAACTGCTTATTTAAAACCTTATCTAAATCTGATACCTTATATTGGGTATCGTCAATTTCCGAATAATTGACGTACAGTTGATTTTTATCCAAAACCTCTATTAAATAAAACTTCATTTCATCTAAAGATGCTGCCTTAAATGCGTCAAATCGGTCCTTAAATGTTTTTTTATCAAATTGGTAACTCAAGGATGCTTTGGCTTCCATACTATTCCATACATCTATTAATTGTTCTTTAACGGTGGCCGTTTGAATATGTTCAATATATTCTTGATTGCTAACCATTAATTCACAATAAACAAATGAGCCGCCACCTTGCCAGTTGACTGCTTTAGAGATTCCAGATTGATCGCCTTGAATAACGTTAATAATTCTTTGAACACTATCGTTCTGTTCATAATTTAATTGCTCAATTCCAATATATTGCCTTTGCATTTTATGCGCAACTGCGCAGGTTGTACCACTTCCTAAATGGTAGTCAAGTACTAAATCGCCCTCATCTGTTGCGATTTCGAGAATTTGTTTTATCAGCTTTTCAGGTTTTTTGCCATTCTTTAATTTTACCCCACCTTCTTTTGCAATACCGGCCCAGGATATATGATCCCAAAAATCTGTTAGTAACTCTGTTACTGCCAGTTTCCCATCTATTTTTTGCATTTTATTTGAGTAAAATGCCAACGCTCCACCTTTGTACAGATACATAACACTATCATCCTCACGTTTATATTCTATGATTTTATTCTCAACTTTGGATAGTGTCATCAATTCTTTTAACTTATCTGTAGGCTTATGCGGATCACGAATGCTCACCACATTTTCGGCATTTTTATATGCAAAATCTTCTATCATTACTTTAATGATACTTTTCCAATAAACACCATATTTCTCTTTAGCTTCTTGCTCGCTATTTAACCCAAGCGATTGCATGGTTTTTTCACGGATTGGAATAAATTTCCAGTCAGTGAACAGGCTGCTTTTTTCGAGATATAAATCATAGTTTTTATTATACTTTACAGGAACGTATGACTTTCTAAATTTAAAACTGGCTTTATCTCTCGTGTAAAACAAAATATATTCCGTTACATCAATAGGTCCCGGATTGACTGTTTTAAATCCGGCAGGTGAGGCCGTCTTAACAGAAATTACTTGGACCTTATTGCTAACACCAAAAATCTCGTCCATTAAAACATTTATATATCCTAATTGGTGGTGGTCTATATGTATGAATATGCTACCATCCATTCTTAATAAATCCTTTGCAATACTTAAACGGTTACGCATAAAAGTCAACCATGTAGAATGGTTGAAGTTGTCATTGTATTGAAAACTGTCTGTGCCAGTGTTGTAAGGTGGATCGATATAAATGAGCTTTACCTGTCCACTATAGCGCTTTTTTAATGAGGATAGGGCTAATAAATTATTCCCTTTAATTATTAAATTATCTTTAAGATCAAGTCCTTTTAAATTAGGCTCATCATCCAAGTTGTTTTTTTTCCAATTGGTAAAAGCTTTTGGATCAAGCAATCTGTCTACTTCGTCCGGCGCAAGAGTTTCATTCCAAAATATCTCTTTCCTTTTTTGCTCCTCTTTTGTTTGCCCACCTTCTAAATAACAATCCTTATGCGGCCAGACCAATACGACATCATTTCGTGTACTTAAATAATTGTCGGTAGTGCCGTCTTTTATAGTTAAACCAATTTTATTTTTAAAGGCAGTATAACTATCTGGTAGAAAAGATTTATTATTTACAAACCTTTGAAATTCTATTTTGTCAAAAACTAATACGCCCTCTATATCTGAAAAAAAATGTTTTTTAAAAGTAGGACTTTTGAGAAGTATACTAATAATTTGCGGATCAACTTTTAATGCTAACTCGGCAATTTTGTTTTTATTCAGCTGTCCTTCAATAACTAAATTCTCTTCGCTCTTTAATAGATCAGATAATTCGTTTTGTAAATTTTGCATTAATTAAATATAGTAGGTATGTTGATTAAATTATATCTGATTACAAGTATCAAATCGATTGACATACAAGTTAACAAATATTAGTTAGTATCAAATTAAGACATTTTTAAACATTTAATCTGTAAACTCAATGCACATTTGCTAAAAAATGAATAAATCAAATAGAAAGGCATATTTAAAGAAACTTAGAATACAGCGTAAAATGGAATCCAACTCAAAGTTTACGTTCTTTCGAAAAGACAATTTGACCTTTGGCATTCTTAGTTGGAGAATATACGTCTTCAACGATTTGAACGAGTTATTACATTGGTATCTAACCGACAGGAAGCTTGATGGGAAATTTGAAACTCTGGAAGGGAAGATTGTTGACATACATTATGAGCCTGTATATGTTTCCAAAATTGACAGATCGCATCTTCCTCAAAAGCTTAATTCCCATTGTATTGATCGCATCATTAAACATTACACTAAAATGGGTAGTTCTGAAGATGCAATCAATAAAAGATTAAAGTACCTTATAAATAGAAAGGGCCCCTTTCAAAAGCTTTTTAAACAACCCCTAATTAAATATTATTCGGTTGCATATATTTCCCCTGTCCTTTTAAAATCTAATTTCGAAAATCAATTAGGCGCTCCATAATTTCCTTTTTGTCTCCTTCTTCAAATCCTGCAAAATAACCTTGAGTTGTTTTCATACTACTATGTGTGAAAGCTTCGCTAACAAATTCCATACTTAGGCCGCTTCTAATTGCGTTGGTTGCAAAGCTGTGCCTCGCCCAATATGTAGATATTTCAGAGGTTATATTGTTGGCTTGCGCTAACTTCTTAACGTTTTGATTAATGAAGCGGGTGAAGTTTTTAATTGCCTTAAATTTTTCAATCTCACTTTGTTCATTATTTAATATTGGAAAGACTAATTGCTTAGGGGATTTAGTAGTGTTTCCGTATTTATCAATTATCGAAGTAGCATAATCGGTTAAATGAACTACAACAGGCTTCAAGTCGGCTTTAGCTGTATTAATTGTTTTAGCCCGGTAAAAAATGATCTTACCTTCCTGTACATCTTCATACTTAAGCAAGGCAATATCCTTAATGTTCATGCCATTACATATATAACTAAAAAACCAAAAATCTCTTGCTTTCTGCTGTTCCGGTGTTTT
>Ga0247741_1001119_pt1 | contig 14779 bp, 16 predicted proteins | sample UWRJL213509R2_FD_180945 | JGI IMG/M metagenome (GOLD analysis project Ga0247741, IMG submission 180945) | Plant litter microbial communities from Arlington Agricultural Research Station in Wisconsin, United States - UWRJ-L213-509R-2 | ecosystem: Environmental > Terrestrial > Plant litter >... | reverse complement strand
TGGCGCACTGTCCCGACCCCGCCTCCCTGCCCGCTATGATTTGGTCAACAAACTACGGCCGATTATTGTCCCAAACCGTCTTCACATTATTCTTTGCCGGCCGAGATTTTGCGCCCAAGTGTATCATCGATGGGGTCAACATCCAGGACTACCTCCAATCCCACTACATTGAAGCCTGTGGACAGCTTGCCGACCGGATACGAGCGTATGATGGAGGAAGCTTATATGACGAGTGCATCATTGGGTGGGACAGCCTCAACGAGCCGTTCGAGGGTCTCTGCGGATGGGATGACCTGGGCGTGAACCCGACCAAGCAAGGTTCGACGCTGAAAAAAGGAACATACCCCACACCTGTGCAGAGCTTCCGGCTGGGAATGGGCCAAGCGCAGACCGTCGAGAACTGGACGTTCGGCACGATGGGTCCCGCGCGGGACGGCACCGTCACGATTGATCCCAAGGGCTACAGAGTTTGGGCCGACGCCGACGAGGAAGTTGACGGGCTCGGCGAACTGCCCGACGGCACGCACCCCCGATGGGGATGGAAGCGGGATGTCAAAAAGTGGCCGCTGGGGAGCTGTGTATGGGCGCAGCACGGCGTCTGGGACATCGAGACGGGCTTCCTGCTCCGGCCAGACTACTTCCGCTATCGGCCATCACGTGCCTCACCCACATCCACCTCCGCATCGTCGTCCACCGTCAACGTCAGTGGCGGCATCGACTACGTTGAGGTGGAGTTCCTGTCCGACTACTGGAAACCGCATTGGCTGGCTTATGCAGCGCGTATCCGGCCCGCCCATCCCGAGGCTATCATTTTCGTCCAACCGCCTGTCTTTGCGCCTCCCCCACGGTTCTCAGAGGACGAGCTCAAAGGCCGGTGCGCATACAGTCCGCATTATTACGACGGTCTGACGCTCGTAACGCGCCATTGGAACTGGTTCAACGCCGATGCGCTCGGTCTACTTCGTGGTCGGTATAATGGCAAAGGCGGGACGCTAGCTGCCGTCAAGCTAGGTGAGGGTGCGGTGAGGAGGAGTTTGCAAGAGCAGATTGGGTATCTGCAAGACGACGTTGGTGTGCTCGGCGGTGAGGGCAATGACGATTGTAATGCAGAAGAACCTTCCTCCTCTGCCACATCCTTACCCACAACCTATGGTGGACTACCCAACGCACTGGGCAAATACCCCACACTTATTGGTGAGATCGGCACACCATTTGACATGGACAACAAACGTTCATACGGATACCCATCCAACGGCCGCCCGCCAGTCGAGGACGACCCACGGAAATCCAAAAATTGGGGAGACTATTCGGCGCAGGAAAAAGCTCTCGACGCCTCGCTGAACGCATGCGACGGCACCCGACCAACGAATTGGACTGTATGGTGCTATGTACCCGACGACCATACCCACGAATGGGGCGACGGCTGGAATCTGGAGGATCTGAGTCTTTGGAGTTGGTCAGATTATGTCGATGAGGATGAGGATGAGTCTACTGAGCACGAGGAGGCAGCGAGGGAGAAGCAGATGGAGGAGCTCAGAGATGGACAGTGTGCCAACGGCGACTTGGATCTGGAGGCCGATATGGCCGTGGACCAGGAAGCGTCGGAGAGTCGAGCGGTGCTTCTTCACGATTCGGAGAGGGAGGATGGAGGGATTGGGAGGAGCAATAGGCGGCAGTCTACGAGGAGCAGCTGTGGCACTGCGCGGTCAAGACAGCAGGAACCTGTCGAGTCGATGCGCATGCCTCTGATGAGCGGTCGATCATTGAGTGGTGCTATTGGGATGGGTCTGGGAGGAGCGGTGGGCATCATCAGCGCTGGGCCAGGGATGGGTCCCGGTGCATCCCAACACTCCCTCGCCACACTAGGAGCGCCAACGACGAACCAACACCGACTGAAACCTAAATCCAGCCGACTATCAATATCCACCATCTCATCCGCCGCGACATCCATATCATCCTCGACATCCTCCCCAACGTCGGTGCATCACGTACGGCGAAGGTCGTTAAAATACCCACACGAACGGAAACGCGTCTCTGCCCCTGGCTCGTCATGTCCACCGGGGTGTCATCCGAACCCATATACGTTCCTGACAAATGGCGCGCGTGCTGTGAGGGCGTTTGCGAGGCCATGGCCTGTTGCAGTGGTGGGCAAGCCTGTGGATGTGAGGTTTGATATTGGGAAGGGGGTGTTTAGGCTTGCTGTGGTGGTTTCCGCAGAGGATCGGGATGGGTATGGGTGGGCTGCTGGCACTAGCACTAGTGCGGGTGCTGCTGGGACAATGACGAGGACAAGAACAGGGACTGTGGTGTCACGGAGTCCGGCGGGATGGGGAGAAGTCAACACGAGTTCACGGACGTTGGATATGAAGATGGGCGTCGAGGAGCGGGTTGAGGATGTTGGTGCTGCTGCTCGTAGTGGGGAGGAGGACAGGTACGACGAGACGAAGGCGACCGAGATTTTCATCCCCCTCGTGCATTTCGCGCATCAGGGTATCGTGGATGATGCGTTGAACGGATGGGGGCGGAGGAATCGGCATACTGGGGATTCCCGTTCGACGAAAGAAATCGAGGGTGAAGCTGAAGAGCGGGATTTATCGAAGAAAGCACCAACACCGGAGACGGAGACGAATACCATCGTCGATGTCCATATTGATGCGGGTGCGGCTTCGAAGCCTCCGTCGATATTCGGTATGGGGAAGCTTTCTGATTCTGCCACTACTGCCGTGTCCTCGTCGTCGTCTTCAGATCCGGAGGTATCACAGATGCCGCCTGTTATCGCGCCATGTCTAATCCTTGATACATACACACCCCCGTCCTCGTCCACTACTCCCTCACCAACCACTGCCGCTGAGCCCCTCGATCTCGTCGACCTCATCATCAAGCCCTCCTGCGGGTACACAAAAGTCGTCGGCCAACGCCTCTTATGGTGGTACGATGTCCCTGCTGAGGGCGAGCCTGAGCGGAGGGTGGAGATTGAGGTTAGGAGGAAGGGAGGTGTCCTACCAGCGCCGCCTAGGAGAGTGGGAGGGGCGAAGGGAAGCCAGCAACAGCAGCAGCCACAGCCGAGGCAGAAAGGATGGTGCGATGATATTTGCTCGGAGAGTGGGCCTTGTGTTATTATGTGAGATAGAGGGTGGATGGCGGTGAGGCGGTGGATGTCTGGGTACGGTGATACATGGTTATGGTTGGCGGGGGCCCTGGGGGTGTGTCGTTCGGGTGTGCATACGGATTATAGTTACTCATAGTTTTAATTTCTCCTTGGTTCTTTCACTTTTTCTACAATTTTACCATCTACAATTGCTTTGCTACCACAAACGAACTTGATGAATCGCAATTTTACATTGTATCACGATATGTACATTGTACTTTTAAATATCATATCCGTATCTCTATTTCAACAATCGGCATTTATCACTGTCCCTCTTCGCGATCATTTATTGCGAATTAGTAACGATTTGGATCGAGGTGGTCCGGAGGTTGGTGGAATATGCCATCAGGGTTAAAGGAATGTGCAATATCGGCGATGGCACGATCAGGCGAGGCCTGGTTATAGTGACCACTTTCCAGAAAAGTGGACCACGATATGGGGTCTTCATCCTTCCAAGTGGATGCAACGTCTTCGGATAATATCATTTTGAGCCGTGGATGGTGCAGGCCGGAACGGCTAATGAGGAAATCCATGATTTGGCTAGGCTGGAAGAATCTCTGTGTTTCGAATAAATTCAAAGCAATGAATTCGAGGTTTGGCCAGAGCTGAGCGCCTTGCTGGTGGTAATAAAGTATACTTGAGAATATACTGTTAGATGGGTCCGCGGATGAAACCAACAGATTGGTTACAGATCTCGTTGCACTCGCGAGGTCTTTTGCATCCGTGCGTATCCCGCCTTGAACTTCGCAGTCTAGGATGACCACGGTGCGTACCGAAGGGAATATGTTTGCAACACCATCGCCCGAGTCCGCAGCTGACAGTGCTGCAGGTGGAAACAAACAAGAATTGATAGGAATTCCTTCCAGGACTAGAATATCCAGTTTCGGAGCTCGCACAAAATACCAAATACATCTGGCCACAGCGACGGCTGAGCACCGAAACTGCACGAGTTCGTGAGCGATTATTGGTTCGACCCCACTTGTTACGTCGAAGATATCTAAGAAGGTCACCCGACCGACGGAGAGGGTGGTTAGGCTGGGCAATCGGAGTATGCTGAAGAATGCCGTCCGTGTGTAGGTGTACTTCAAGGCTTCAATATGAATTGTGGTGAGATTTGGTGAGCAGGGAATTGACCACGGAAATACCAAAGTTCGGAAACTGAGATGGGTTAATCTGGGTGAACCCAGTGACAGGATAGGCGTTGATGGTGGATTTGGGAGATACGAACTAGGATGGTATCCGCAAACTTCAATTTCATAGGACTCCAGAAGCGGTGCATGGGTATCCCGAAGGCGGTCGATGAGTTTGGTTTCGAAGATGTAGAAGGGAAGAGTAAGGGAAATTCGGTGCCAGGTTGACGAATTTCCCAACAGCAACTCCAACATGAGATACACGTTATCCTCATCGTATAGTTGGAGCGATGCAAAGCGGACGTCGAGCGGATGTCCCGCCGCCCGTCGAATATAAGTTTTGAGATGGTCAACAACTTGGTGCCTCCGCATCTTTCGTAGCCTTATATCATAGATGATTGTTGTCCACAGCTTGGGGTAATTCAGCGAGGTGGATCTCCAACGACGGCAAACATGGGATATTGGGACCTCCGTGTAAGCTGGTAGATGTTCTGCCCCGTTTTCGAAAGGTGATGGACCGCATGCGAGCCAGAAAATGATACAGAGGATTTCGGTTGGGAGTTCAAAGGTGTGGGGATTGGTGGTCGCCAGTTCCATCTTGATTTCTTCACTTCAATCCCAAAGAAGACGTATTTTTCTCTGCCATGCAAATTATTCGACGTTTTGATTGTTTAAAAGTCTAAGAAATGTATTCAGCGAAGGAGTAGGTGTCAAAGGTTGGAAGACCAAACCAGTGGCTATGCATTGACTTTTGCGGCCCTAACCAAGCTGAGCAACTTGTCAAGAACAACCATGACTTCGTTGACACCTGTTCCCGGGGCTCCAGGTAATCGTGCCAGAGGTGGCGAGGGCTCTCAAACGTCGAAAAGAGAAAGATCGCGCTCTCCACACATATTGAGGATATCAAAAAGCTGCCAAAACGATGCTCTTGGCCATACCAGCAATGGAAAAATCGGTCAACACACTTCCCGAGGATATTCGTCTTCGCAATTTAGATGTTGTTATGGGGTGGCAAGCCGTCCTGAGTTTCGCAGCAGGAGGACATCCCTATAACGTGTGGCCGGAGTTGATAATCCAACTTCTCGATGAACGGGTAGACGAATCTATTGACCTGAGTACGTGTCGCCTCTAATCTGTAAAAACCTCTTTTCTTAATTTATGACAGGCATGGAGGCATGGAACGAGGCGATTTTCGACTTCTCGTTTTGTTCAATACGCTAATTGACTCGCTACCGTCGCCCTCTGAGTTCGGAAAACCTGGCATCTGGCCCGCAGCACAGAAGGGGCACCCTATTCTCTGTCTACGCCCTTCTGAGGCCAAGGGACTTCACTTGTCTACGCTGCACGATGCTTTTCGTCATTTTCTATGCGATACGTCGCATCGTCTTGCCGAGCCCATGACGACGGATGAGGTTGTGACTCCACGAGTCGCTGCAGCAAAGCTTTGCTACCTAATGGGAGATTCTTTTGAGAATTAAAAACGAGCCTTCGAAAGCCTTCGACTACTGGGTTTCTGGAATTTTCCCGACATCAATGGCGGAGACGCAGCATATCTTGACGAAGGACTCCAACTATAGTCAGGTTGATCGTGCCATACTGGAAGGTGGCATAGCGGTAGCCCTGCGAGAGGACAAGCTTGAACCTGGTTCTGGTGACAGCGATGTGTATATGCAAATTTCCCGCTATTACGACCTCCTTGTCAAAATCTTGTTGGAGAAGGCGGACGTGAATGTTGAGACGGCGGAAGCCAAGAAGGCGCAAAATTTCATCGACCACGGCGCTTCATGTTTCTTGATCTGTGTTTTAGGTATGTACAACGCCCACCTATGCCAACGTTAACGAATCCCTGCCCAGGACCTCTTCTGTTCATATGCGGCGGATTTTACGATCGCCACAACCCAATTGTTCAACCACCCGGTGATCCAGTTTTTATGTTTGATGGCATCGCTCGAGCTTGTCTCCCGAAGGTTGCAACTTTGCTGTTGGCATTAACTAAGGGTATATCGACACTGAGGGCGTAAGTGTTCCACGATAACATCCGGTTCCCTACTGAATTATCCTGTTCATCTCAGAGTGGCGAACCAACCAGATCCAGCAACCAAATTTCCGCACTCTACTCCTCGCTTGTATGGCTCCTGCACGTTGTTTGACAACAATAGTGGCACTATCACCTTTACGTCCAAAATCTTAGGTACAAACCGACTCTTTCGTGCCACGCTCGATTTGGACCCCGGCTCTAATCTACCTGTATTCGTCAAGTTGGTCCCCGGTTCCTACGGAGTAGAAGTTTACCGATTCTTGGAAACAAAACATCTGGCTCCTGCGCTATATGGTTACTCAAAGGTTGATGGTGCGCCGATTGCTTATATCATGGAGTATCTCGATCCATCAGAGTGCCAGTCGACACTGCACGAACTCATTCATTTTGGCGATGCGCTCCCTTCCGACGCTAGATTACGTGAAAGTCTCAGAAATGTTCTGGATGCACTTGAGTCTCGCAGTTATGTTCATGGTGACCTCCGACCCAACAATTTCATGGTCGGGATCGACGAAGCGATGGACGAGATAGAGTTCAAAGTGATTGATTTTGATTGGGCAGGCGAAGCGGGCGAGGTTATTACCTGCGGAGCGGAACCCCTCAATCGAAGGTATCGAGTGGCCTGGGAAGGCTGGAGGAATTATCTCCCTTGGTGATGACGAAAAACTTGTGAAGTCGTGGCTTGACCTGAATTCGGAGTAGTTTTTTCATTTATGTTTCCGAGTCTTACCTGTGTTTGTAGACCATATGAGCTCCCAACCCATATCGCTTGATTGAAACCATCACTTTCAGAGTTCCCCCCCTTGCCCATTAACCAGTGTTCAATACCACGCAACGACGTTCGATTGTATGTGAAGCTCATCCTGAGAACGTCCTTGACTAATTGGACTCGTGCCTCCTGCAGATAGAGATATTGGTATTAGTAGATTAGGCATGAAGTGTCAACGACTCCGAAGCCGTCTCGTCTCCAGGGTGTGGGGCTGATAGGGACGCCGGCGGATGACCCATTGAGAGCCAGGCCCAAAGGTCCTACTCTACTAGTACCACTGTCTCCCGAGTTCGTTAGGAATGTTGCCCAAAAACCTTTGACGTTGATTCGAGGGTTAATTTCACTTGGCGAATTTTCACTGTGTCATACCGAATATTTAACGAGCATCTTGGGCTTTTTCAGCAGAATCTGCGAGGGAAAGCTGAAATTTTTACTGGTGCTTCATTTTCGGTAACTCAGAATTATGCGCCACACAAAATCGGCTATGGCCAACTATATTTTGCAAACGGAAATAAGGTACGTACAGGATGTGTACTGTTTTCTATATGAAGCCTAGGAAACCTAACGCAATGGGTCTGTGGGTAGAAAAAATTACATACGGAGCTGAGGGCGCCAATAAGTTGAATGCGCGAGGCGAGCTGGTGGCAGTGGTACTATAGATGGTGGTAAAATTATGGGAGTCGCTTCATGTGGCAGCTCTATAATTTTCGCACGAGACTGCGGTATTTCAATGGCAGTGTCGACAGTTTTGTTCTGGGCCCAGTGGGCCGTATCGCCTTCTGACAGAAACTTGATTTATATTCTCACAAATGTAAAAGCGTCGATGCATCTTCTAGCAATATCCCCACTCTCTGACTCTGAGTGGTGTTGAACCAATGTTTCCTTCAGGATCTAACGTTCTCATTTCTGGAGGTTCCTTCAATACTCGAGAGGCTCCACAAGCCCATGCAAGCGTCGTGGTTAATGTCCAGGGTATCTAGCAGCATTCTATCGCGAACCAAACCGTTTGTCTCATTTTTGGAGCGCAGAACGTGGATCAGCGACCGGTTCCAGACACGGGGACTTGGAGGTGTGTCTAAAGTTCAGTATTCGGCCACCTTCTAATGAGTTGTTTCTTTGCACCACGGGGAGTAGACCACCTCTGTGCGATCTAGAATACCGCAAGAGGTGACTCGCTTTAAATTTGTCGCTATCTGATGAAATATGGAATTACTGATTATCTTTGAAGGGTACACGGTTGAACTGCTCGCCAAGTCATGATATCTATGCTGAACATTTGTCGACAAAAGGTCGAGGGCATCCTCTCTGGCTTCCGGACCCTAGCCTTAACCTTCCACCTGAATATCGAGCGCAGGGCGTCTCTGTCGGTGATGTAGGCATTATCAAAGCTTCAGGAGAGTTTGATTTCCTTTTCAACATAAACCTTCCCGCCGATCACCCTATCAATTCTGATTGTCCGAACGACTTCCAGCCTCTCGACCCACCTCTACGACCACGCGATATAGCTGATACCCTGATATTCAGTGCAGGTAGCTTTCTCGCGAGTTCTTCTATAAAGCGAGTTCAGAGTGGCACCTTGAGCAGGTACGATGCTCTGATCAGATCTCCCATCCAGTAACTTATCTCCATACTCAGAGGGTTAGGCTTTGAATCGTCGGCTTCCGAAGGAGCAGTTCTAGCCATGCCCGATGCTACATTTCAAAGTAACCTTAACGATCTGGACAGGTTCTATCAACACATCGGCGCTCACGCTGAGTGCTGGTATCGATATGCTAATGGGCCAGGTATGGGCCGCCGATTGAATAACGGGGACCTCTGTTTGGTTATTGGCTGCGACAAGACTACGTCCTGGGGAATTGCCACATTTTCTAATTCATTGGACCAAACAACATCCCATTTACAGTTTCGTCCAGTCGAATCATCTTCTGGTGACCCAGGGTGTTCTTACATCTGGGAACATTCTGGTACAGCCGACTCTCCTCGGGTTGGTCCTGATCGAGCAGGAACTTTGGGGGTTGGGCCTCTTGCGGAATCACAATCCTTACGAAACCAATGCCTCTTTGTCCGGTATTTGAGTCTCACACTTTCTGACAGTGCTTGGTCTGGATTCAGGGAACCCAATGGAGTCCAGATAGGAATGGAATCACATCAATCTACTTCTACAAGGGGCCAAATGCTAAATCGTCCACGTCCACGCCGAACTCGGAAGTTTGGCTCAGCTATAACGCGTGCTTTTCTGTCCACTTTTTCCTCTTCTGAAGACACGGGTGAGCTGATGCTACAGACTCAGGATGATGAGCTTGTAACAGAGACACGTACCGTTTCGGTAAGCATTGAATTTATCCCCTTTTCTTCCTTTCTTTGACCAGGAACGCAATGATCAGGAAATAGAATCACTGTCGATATGCCTCAGTGATCATCTTCTTCAGGTTCCAGGTGCCAAGGTGGCAGCGACATGTGGACTGGAATGGTACTCAAAATACATATCGGCGAATTTTCTCCATGAAACTAACCACGTTTCCGAATGCTCATATATCATCTACTGTAGGTTAACGAACAAGAAACTGCCGAGTCAGATTTTATCAAAAATGTGCTCTCTGACAACGAGATTTATCTGAATGAATCAGGTACTTATGTTTCGCACATTTCTTTCCGCTCCAGTGCACTAAGCATCGAAAGGCGTGGCATACTTTCGTCCAAAGGACCCCATTCACCTTCTTCCACATCCGAAGACAATTATACATGAGGTGTCCGTTGTGGAGAAGAGGAAGCGGGAGTCAGAGTTGAAGCTGAAGTTGGAGAAGATGCAAGAGTTAGCGCTGGAGGGGACGCAGCTACTGCGATCACTGAAGAATCCGAGCAGCGATGACAGCAGTGAGCAGGAGAAGGTGAAAATACGAGAGCTAGCGCTGGAGGGGGGCCAGCTACTGCGATTACTGAAGAAGAATTTGAGCAACAATGACAGCGGTGAGCAGGAGAAGAAGAAGATGCGGGAGCTGGCGCTGGAAGGGAGGCAGCTACTGCGATTACTGAAGAAGAATTTGAGCAACAATGACAGCGGTGAGCAGGAGAAGAAGAAGATGCGGGAGCTGGCGCTGGAAGGGAGGCAGCTACTGCGGTTACTGAATAATAATGACGGCGGTGAGGAGAAGGAGAATAGGGTACAAGTACTACAACAAGTGCGGAGATAATATGGCGGGCGAGGACGTGAGTTTAGCAAAGGGTTGAATTGAGAAGGACAAGCCCCAATGTTGCTCGTAGGGTCAACCTCACGCGACCACCTCTTTGACCAAACTCAACGAATCTAGTTTCCTCATCATTCGCAAAACAATTTCATGAAAATCGTAGGAGCATACATTTAAGCGTGGGTGATATACGGGAACATATCCCTGCCCCTTACAGTCCTCCATTCTTTGTTCTCTGGACTCACATTGACAGGAATCACAGCTGAGATAGAATCCCACTCATCCGGGTCTCCGTAATGCTTCCACACGAGCTGTGAGTCCAAGCCCACTTCTCCTCGTCTACCCAGTAGAGTGTGAAGGACACCAAAATAATTATCAATGTAGTTTCGATCGCTAGGTTCCCAAGTCTGAGTCGTCGATGCAAAGTCGATTGGGACAGCATGATCGACCTCCGTGGTTGGATTGGTGTGGAGGAGTATTTGACCTGGGTGCCAGTCACGTTGGGCGATGTCCGCAACATCGAGAACACGCGCTGCGTGACGGCAACTTTGGATCTAGAAAAGAGGGTTGTATCAATTAGTTGGGGTAGCTCCTCGCAGTGACAACAAAGTCGATCGGCGTACCATGGCTATTTGCCTATCAGAACTCAAATCTCGTGCGAAATCGGAGTTGAGCCCCTGTCCTTCAATGTATTCCATGAGGAGACCGTATAGAACCGTTCCATCTGGTAGAGTAAACTATCAAAAAAGGGTGAGTAACTAGAAAGCTCTCCGTGGGGTGGGGAATTGCACTTACCTGGTGGGTACCGTAAAACCAAGGAACGATGGACCCTTGTACCGGGAGAAGTTTATCGTATCCGGACGCTTCGTTGAGGGCATACCACTCAGCACTGACGACTCGATCAAACAAACGCGGTAGGTGTTCATCAAGCGGCCCAAACGCCTCGGCCTCTGAGTCCTCTTCCCAGTTTGGACCCTCGAGTGGCTGGAATCGGTCGTCAAACAGCTTGAGACACAGAGAGGGAGATGTCAGGAGAGGCGTATCGTCGATGGTGGTAATCTGGCAACGATATACGGTGCAGATACCACGCTCCGTGCTTTCTGCTACCACGTTTTGGATTTTGAGCGTGAAAGACTTGCTCCGCTCGAATGATTCCGCAATCCCAGCACCTGCAAGTGGCGAATCGCGCTGTATCATCTTGAGGTGTGCCTCTGTATCTGGTAGAATTTCGGACGCGTCGAATGGAAAGAGGGGTTTCATATCTAGAATGTAAATGCCGATATCTCCCGTTACAGCGGTAAGCATGTCATCGGGATGAGCGACGAGCTTTGAGTACCGTTGTCGGACATGAGCATTCCACCGGAAAAATTGCAGAGCCCTTGAACGATCTCGAATCAAGGTGGCCCTGTCAAAGTCGGAAGCGCGGTGATGTGTGGCAAACACCTGCTCATCTGAGAGTGAAGGTTGACTCGGGTCTTGTGGAGGGCCTTGTGGAAGGATCATTTCTCATCAACCTCCAGATCGGGAGGAGGGGTGTCGAGATAGTATCCAGGGAGCTCTTCGAGTAGATACGCAGTAGAGATGATTCGTAGAGCCAAAGCGGGTTGAGCCGTCGATATCGACAACCTTTCGAAAGTGGGATCGCGACGTTCGTGGTTTGGAGGGAAAAAGATAGCGATGTCGGTGAAGTCTGTTACAACTATTGAGGGGGTCGATGGGTTGTATTCTATAACTTTTGAGAGAGTAGATTCGACGCTGGAAGCGACATCTCCGTCAGAAGTGAATAAATCGTCAGACTATTAACCGTCAGATAGCCTATTCAGAACGTCATGAGAGACAATATCTGACCAGAGATAACACTATTGGGGCATTCACACGCCAGAACTTGAAGTCTTTAGCTGAGAAGGTCGCCGCACAGATAGCTGGCGAATGTAAGTTGCGGAGAAATAAAAACGCGTGTGGGGGCACTCACATTCACCAAGGTTAACGGGGACGCATTTCATAGGCGTCTCCAGCACCTTTGGAGAGTGCAGCCGATTAAAAAGGTCTGCTATAGGCTGAAGCAATGTCGTCGTCAAGTATTCCCTGGGTGAGGGACAACTGAAGCAACAAACGGTGGTCTGCGTTCAGTAATTTGAACTAAAATGGTTCTGAAGGAAATACGCACTTGGACGAGATTCCGTCTTCCTCCGGCCAGACTACTTTGTGTTTGTGAACAGAGCGAAGAGTACTTTGGAGGTTGTGAAGCACTCTTACGAGTGTCCTTTCGTCACTCTTCGACTGTTTCCATTGTAGCGAGGGCGAAGCCGTCCGGATTTGATTCGGTGGCCGCGAACTGGATTCTGGCCATGGAGGAGGAGGAGGAGGAGGATTGTCGAAGATGTGATCTGGGTATCTCAGTGAAGTCGAGGAAATTAGATATTGGGTGATTGGAAGAGTTTTGAGAGCTCTGCATCGGAGAAGGAGGTCGACTTTAATCATGACTGGTCCGGCCCGCTCAAACAAGAAGGCCTAACTCGGAATTTTCCACGGCACTGGTGTGACAGTGTAGTTTATAAGACCAAATGGACCCACAAAGTCTCTATCTTATCGGTGACTCATCTCCCAGTAAACGTGTTTCACTTTGGACAGATGTTTGATGCTCCGAGTCATCTGACCATGTAGTATCGGGTCACCCATCAACCCACGACTACCCACGAGCGCCCTACAAGCGCCGCTTAGCGCCCACATATACCTCATCGTCCTCAAGTCGTACATTGACGTGGTAATAGAAGCCTGTGTTCAAGTTCCCGCCATCAGGAGACGAGAGACTGCTCATTCAGGTTACGCTGCGGACCTGATCCATTGTCCGTCACTGCCAGCCGTCATTTTCAAATTTCAACCATCATATTAAATAAAATCGGAGTGACCAGGATGGATAAAAGCGTAAGCGCTGAAATAAATCAGCGGACGCGAGGAAACTAATTTGATCCGTGTGTCTTGTCCATCCGCATCTTGGTCCATACAGCTTTCTGGGAGAACACCTCCCTCTCGTAATCAGAGCCCTCGAGCATAATGTATACGTTGTATTGACTAAGATTTTCAGTGTCTGCTTGGTATGGGAGGTTCCTAGCTTATCTCCTGATTCGACACCCAGAACTAGACACTTTTCCAGCTCTCCTCTTCCTCGTCCTTGTTTCCCAATCCTCCAAAAATTTCCATGCATCAGTAGCTAAAGAAATAGCAGCAGAGGTGACCATGCGATCAAAATGGGAGCAGGTATAATGCCGAAGGCAGCGGGTGCACCACAAGCTCATCGAGGCCATCCCAGTCATCGTTCCATGGTATCTAGACATCGTCTACTTGTCATTCGCCCATGTATTACCTCTCTCTGTGCAGAAGTCATTCATCCTGTGGGGCCTGTCCTACAAACCACCTACCTGATCCATTCCACGGTATCCTGCCTCGCACCTACCTTGGAATCAACAGGCATCATCCTGAAGTTTCGTTTTCTTCAGCTTGCCGTTCCTATTACACCAAATTTTTAGCAATTAGGAATGTATGTATACACCAGGAATCTCAGACAGGCAACAGCAGACGCCAAAGCACTACCCCGAGCATGCAGGTTCATGATACAGCCGAGCCGGGTTGATTGAAATTTGACAGAACCTGTCAAATCCATATCGAGCAGACGCTGATCTGCCAGTGGGCGCTTCTATCCAGTAAAAATAGATTCCACATTGTTGCCGATAAGGTCGCGACTTAAAATCAATGTCGATTGGCGGCATGCAGTCGTCGGTTGTGCTCCTGTCAGTGTGCGTCAACCCGAGCTGTTAACGCATCTAGTTGAACCAATAAGGTTTGGTTGTTAACACCACCATACAATCACCGCGTCTCTCTCGCAGGCTATAACATTGAGGCTCCTTTCTTTACCAACCGCTCAACTTCGCAAGATTTACTTGATTTCCTCGACGGCTTGGACCGACTTGAAGCGTGGATCGCTACTCTCCACAGTTCAGTGTGTGGGACCCCGTTTCAGCGGAAGGCGTCAACCCCGTCATTCCAGTTGAGCTTGGTCTTTCCTCCACGTCGGATGGGAGAACTGCTACATGAAAGACGATGAAGTCATCTCCGCCATTCAGACAGACCCTGTTCGCCTGCGGAGCTTGCTCTTCTCCAGAGAGTCGACTGGAAGAGTAAATTTCAAACGAAGGAAAACAGGCAGATACATCTGGGAGTGGTGCTACAAATGTTTCAGCCATGTTGGCGCAGATTGGGTAACTTGACCAATTTAGAAAGCTGTTCGTTCAAAAACACTGGGCTACTTCAATGGGTTTTCAAGAAGAGGCTCCCCAGAATACAGTGGATCTCGAGGTAGAAGTACTGATAGAGTGAGTAACCAAGTATTTCGTTGTATTTGGTACATGCATATTACTGCTTAAGGTTGGCCATATAGCGGACCGTCTTGTCCAACGCCCACTCTCCCCCATTGAACGCGAAAGCGTCAACGAGCTTCGTCACTGGTCCAAA
>Ga0247741_1001118_pt1 | contig 14781 bp, 12 predicted proteins | sample UWRJL213509R2_FD_180945 | JGI IMG/M metagenome (GOLD analysis project Ga0247741, IMG submission 180945) | Plant litter microbial communities from Arlington Agricultural Research Station in Wisconsin, United States - UWRJ-L213-509R-2 | ecosystem: Environmental > Terrestrial > Plant litter >... | reverse complement strand
AACTGGACTGAAATACCTTAGACCAAAATATACTAGAAACAGTTGACTGGAATGGACTGGAATGGACTGGACTGGACTAAAACATAGTAGACTAGAATACACTTGACTAGAATAGACTGGATTAGGACTGGAATGTACTGGATTGAAATACCTTAGATCAGAATATACTAGAAACAGTTGACTGGAATGGACTGGAATGGACTGGACTGGACTGGACGACTAGAATACACTGGAATGGACTGGAATGGACTGGAATGGACTGGACTGAAATACCCTAGACCAAAGTACACTAGATAACAGTAGACTGGAATGGACTGGAATGAACTGGACTGAAACATACTGGACTGGAATAAAAACTCTTATATAGGCATATTCCACTTCATTCCACTTCATTGAAGTGGAATGAAGTGGAATCCAGCTGGAATAGGTAGGGCACACTAAAGTACTGCGACTTGATGCCTTAAAACGTGCCCGTCAGGAAGCTTTAGCAGCCCACGAGTTGGCTAGAATTCGCATGCTTGAACGGTTCAAACAAGACGCTAAACCATTTAAGAAAGGAGACAAGGTTTGGCTGGACGCTCGCAATTTGAAAACGACCTATCTGAAGAAGTTTGCACCCAAGCGAGAGGGACCTTTCAAGATCAAAGAAGTTCTGGGACCACTAACGTATCAGCTGGACATCCCAAAACGCTGGAAAATTCACAACGTGTTTCACGCCACTCTCTTATCACCATTCAGGCAGACCGACATCCATGGGCCAAGCATTTCTAACCCACCTCCTGACCTTATCGATGGTGAAGAACAATACAAAGTCGAAGCCATTCTGAATCATCACAAAGTCAGCTGAGGATATCACTATCTCATCAAATGGAAAAACTACTCATCCGGAGATGACTCATGGGAACCCAAGTCATATATCAAAAACGCTGACGAAATACTGTCAACATACAAAAAGAAACACAAACTTCGACACACTTCCATTGACTACTTAAACACGATGCCGGGTCTCTGATTCCTCAGTATCCCAACCACATTTTCAAATCACTACCTCCATCCTAATATGGTCTCCAACAACAACTCCAACTCCTCCGAATTCGTATACGTCGACGACGACATGTCCCCCGACGCTCATTATTGGGCTGAAAATGTGGAAGGAAATGAAGACATCGCTATTCTACCCCGAGAAGCGTTCACTTGGTTCCAGGATCCCAAGTTCGCTGAAGACCTGATTAAAGCCACAGACGAGCGATGGGACAACCCGATGGGCAAGGACATCATCCTCGTCGAATCATTGGCTCGAAACGACACAGACATCAGAGCCACCATCGCCCGACTCCAACAAACCGCAGATCGAAACAAGGCGTTGGCGTACACCACCCTAAACGCCATCAACAATAGGACTCGCATGCGGAAATTCAATTGGGTAATTGAGAAACGACGCCAGGTATCGAAGAAACCACCCATCTCCCCAGCCTCGTCTCAACCATTCGTATCAGCACCATCGACTCCTCCTCCACTTACAAGGGACGCTTCGCGCACATTGTCCCCTCCCAATTCCACCAAACCAACTCCGACCTGTTACGCTCCCTATACGGTTGATCGACGACCGACCCCTCCAGACACCTTTTCCATCCGACCCGAAGCCACTGCAGCCATTTACAAAGAGATGGAGAAGCTCATCACTCCTACACTCGCCTTCAAGCTTAAATCCGCTGGAAAGGCCGCCAACCCCGTCAGGAAAGAAGTCGCCTCCCAACGACGACTCGCCGAGATCAACGCCGCCTTGCAACAAAACCAAAAGAAGCCGATCCCAGCCTCCATCCAACAGACCGCCACCCCTTCCTCTTCTCGACGTACTCAGTCTGCCAGACCTTTACCCACTCAGACCGAGGCCCACAAACCTACCAACAAGGGCAAGAACGTGGTCCGAAAACACCCTTACCCCAGCGACGTTAAGTGCTATTGCTGTGGCGAACGAGGACACTACTCTCAGGACTGTCTCAACCGAAAGTGCCGATGGTGCAACAACACCAGACATTTCCCTCGAGACTGTGTAAAACATCCCCAAGTTTTGGAAGAAGAATGCCGCAACAACTTTCACGACACGGTCGATCGAGAAGATCATTGGGACGAAGACGCTGAGGCCAACATTACGGGAGAACCCTACGGAAATTAGGAAAATTTTCAGGGAAAATTTGGATAAGAAGAGGGTAATGTTATGATTTTTCCCCTTGTTTACGGACTATACACTCCTCTACCACGTGATCCAATCACGTGTGCAGCTGCGCTCACCTTTTCACCTTCTTACTGTACATTAGTGACTCATCCCGACTCATTTTCTCTTCGTCTCCTATTATGCTTGACTCGTACAGACTCATAGTGACTCTTACCTTCTATCGAGTATGACTCCATCGTTTACTATAAAACACAGTAGAGAGTAGGGATGTACCTTAGCTAGTTCTTAACTCGCAAACCTTGCATCTACTCTAACATAGACAATACCTCGTCCGAGGCATTCTGTTTATTGAGATAAGGCCAGATCTGACCCCTCTGACTATAGACAGCGTCTTTCGACCTAAGTCTATTGTCTTGGTCGTAACACAAGCTACGTGCACGCATGCACTACGCGTGCATTCCGCGTTGTTGAGCTTATTTCTTCTTGAAAACACGCCCAATGGCCCCCAAACTTGGCAGCCCATCTCTTCCATCTACTCTCAGCATATCCTGAAAATGGTAGTCTGTACTCCTACCAAAAAGGCTCATATAATCCAGCTGTGCAAGCAGGGATGGAAGTTTTGAGACATTGGTGCAGACATCGGTCTCGAGCGCTCAGTGGTCTCTCAAAACTACAACAAACTTGTCAAAAAGGGAGGGGAGCCCAACTTCTATCATACTGAAGCTATCCCAGGCCATCCCAAGGTCATCACACCCCATAGAGAGCGTCGCACTGAGCGCTTGATCAAATTGGGCAAGTGTCGTGATGCTACCGACGTTCAGCGTGTGCTTTTCCCAGAGCTGCACCCCACCACAGTCCGTCAAATGTTTATATAGAAGGGCCTGCCTGGTTGCATATGCTGAAAGAAGCCGTGGCTATCGAATGTCCATGTTTCTAAGCAAAACAATTGGGCAATCGCTCATCACCACAGGCGGGAATATTTTTGGTGCAAGGTTTGGTACTCTGATGAGAAAAAGTTTAATATTTTTGGGTCGGATGGGAAGCAGTACTGTCAGAGGAAGCCTGGCAAAGAGTTTCTGCAAAGAAATGTGCGACAGGTGGTGAAGCATGGGGGTGGACATATTATGGTGTGGGGCTGCATCTCTTGGAATGGACCAGGCCGCCTGCACCGGGTCAAAGGAAACATGAATGCCGTCCAATACACCTCCATTTTATTGGAATCATTCCTCGGATCACTCGACGACAAAAAAACTCACCCCCGAAATGTTATTTTCCAACAAGATAATGATCCAAAGCACACATCAAAGCTTGCGTGAAAATAGTTCCCAGACAACCACATCGTCGTTCTCAGCTGGCCGCCCAATTCACTGGACCAAAATATTATAGAACATGTCTGAGACTATGTAGACTGTAAAATATGTCAGCACAAGATCTTACCACAAAATCTCGAGGAGTTATGGGCTGCTTTGCAGGAAGAGTGGGCCAATATAGACAAGTATTTCATTCGTAAATTATACTGGTCCATTCCCAACCGCATTCAAGCCCTTGTTGATTCTAAGGGATTCTGGACCAAGTACTAGCTATACGATCATTTTTGTGCACACTTTGCCAATTTTTCATTGAATGCAAGCATGATCTTTCTGGCGTCTATTTTTGGAAATCTGCTAATCTTAGAGTTTCATGTTCTGTGTGTCGTGATCCTATGCATTTCAAATTTAAACTACATATTACAAAGGCTTAATAGACAAACTCTGATTCTTCAAAATTTCAGAATGTCCAATGGAGTTGTTACTGCGATATGAGAGGCAGAAGACCAAGTGGATGGGAAAAATAGTCATGTGCATTCTTTTCACTCACCAGTGTAGCAATGACAAGCAACTATAAATGAACAGATGCCTTGGAAAGAATTAAACTATGTAGTGTTCTGAATCAGGACTTGGAATAGGAGCATGAAATCTTCTAGATTGAACAGTGCCTTCCCCAGGCACTCAAGATTAAGCACAATAGTGAGACAGTAGTTTTTAAAAGCATATTGTAGTAGAGTCAGCTCATTTGTAAGGAGCTAGGTCTGCTTCTGTTATTGTTCAACTAATGGAAGAATGTGATGTCAGAACTTGACTCTCAATGCAATGATCAGATTGAAATGACCTTAAATTTAAAGCCTTGTTATTATGTCGTATTGAAAACTGTGCATATATTAGGGAAGAATCCCATGCTGAGGCATAGGAACTCCATAGGGAATGTCTATAGAGGTATGAGTTGATGGAGGCATCCTGCATTAGTGTTCATACCTAGCAAAGAGTTAACATCAGTATACATGACAAAACTATTAACAAGGCTATTGAAAGCAGAGACATTCTGATAACTGGATACAGCCTGAACATAGAGGTCATAGCAACTGGGGGCATCTATAGTTCAATAAGAGAAAGAAAGTGGCTTGATGGATTGACCTTGGTGGTATATTTAGGGTTGGCAGTCAAGTAGTCACTAGGATGACATGAATCTATTGTTAAAGCGATTTTACCCTTGCTAAAGCTATTGAATGGTGGAGGTCTTTACCTTTCTCTACGGATTCTATGTAGAATCCATAGGGACTCCAGTGGACTCTAGTGGACTGAGAGGGACTCTACATGGACTAGACTAGACTCTTAATCTAATGTTTTATAATGAAACTATTAGATGCAATACCAGCACTCTATAGAGACTCTATAGAGACTCTTTCTAGACTCTAGTAGAGTCCACCTCAGTCTATGTAGACTGGGGTCATCAGGACTCTAGTAGACTCCACAGAGACTCCAGATAGACTCTATGTGGACTTTGCAGATATAGTAAATTAATTCAAATAAATACAATAAAATATTCAACAAATATCCCCTTATGTAAGCTTTACAAAACTGGTAAAATCATGTGACTAGCAGTAGTATGTGGTGAGAAAAACATGAAATACTGAAAAATACATAACACTTTTTGTATTTTTCAACTTAAAACCTTCATAACTCACTAAAAAAATCATGCTAGCAATGTAATTTAAATATATTTATAATTCCACAAGTCAGGGCTTTTATTTGTCAAAATTTTTCTTTTTAGGAAATGGCAAGTGCCCCTAATTCCACAGAGAGTCCCAGTAAACTCAGTATAATAGAATATCACAAAGTCTATATTGAGTCCACAGAGAGTCCACATAGAGTCCACAGGGAGTCCATATAGAGTCTAATAAACTCACAGGAACTTCAGTAAACTCTAACAGTAGTTAGTAAGTCTTTTACTGACTTTTGGCTTAGTCCATGCAGACTCTGTGGGGGATGATAAAGTATTGGGATGGTGGGTCATGCTTTTATATAGGTATCCATATGAATCCAAGGGCAAATGCATTCTTGGTTATTTACATTATGCTGCAGTATTCATCTGAAACTCAATCCCACCAACCCCTGTTGTCCAGAAGATGGACACTGGTTCTGGTACCTAAAAATTTCTAAGAGAAAACTTTTATGAAATAAAAGTTCTTCATATCTCTGATAGGTCAATTGTATCAATAGGCTGTAGAGATGTGATTCTGCCCACACCAATTGTTTTAGAGTAAAAATTGATTGGTTGTCTTGGGGTAATGTTTGAATTAACACTATCCTTTGAGGCAAACCATTCAACAAAGTTCATGATTTGTTTCATTATGAGATATGAAGTAACTTATAGTTTGAGATTGTTTACCTTGGAGATGTTGGGGTTCACCTAGTCCCTTCTGACACGCCTAAGCACTTTGGAAGTACCAAATGATTCCTCAATATCAGTTTCATCAGATGATATATTGTCAACAGAGATTCATGACAAGATGGTTCAAATCTTCTTCTATTTAGGCTTATCAGCTTCTGTTGCTGTTTCTAGAGCATCTTTGACAATACTATGCTATCTGAGAGCAAGCTTTCCATTCATTAGATCAAGATATAGAAGAATAAGATGTACCATACTATGCGCTTTCTCTTCTGCCTATGGTGTTGGTGTGAAATTAAATGTTCACCTAGGTTTACCGCATTCTTGAATTGAATCAGAATATTCCAGTTGTTCATAGGTGTGCTACAGTTCCAACTTTCTCTGTATTATAAGCTCAGTACTTTAGTGTCCCCCACCTATTTCAGCTGGATTTCAGTGGATTCTACTATATTCTACTATATTCTACTAGAGTCCACTGAAATATAACATATGGATTTTTTCAATTTTATCTACTATATTCCAGGTCATTCTAGGTCATTTCAGTTGATTCTAGTATAATTTAGCTTAAAATAGCAACTATATTTGTATTAGATAATATTTGTTAGCATATGAAATTCTAAAATATACTATTTTTAGAGGTTTTAGATATGATTTTTATGTGATCTAAATGATACTTGACTAAGTTTAAGAAAGTTATAATAAATAACTAATTAATTAATTAATTAGCTAGCTAGCTTAGTTAGCAAATAACACTCTGATTAATAATCAAAATAAAGAGTGAATCAGATCCATCTGAAAAAATTCTCCATTTCTTAATATTTATAGTTGAAAATATTTTATTACTATATAGAAATTATTACCATATATAGAAAAAAAGAAAAATATACTATTTCTAAAATAGAAAATTTTGATTGTATTACACTGGATTCCTCTAGATTCAAGTAGAATCCACTGGCATAGATTTCTCCTGTAAAGAGATGGAATCCAGCTGACACTCTATAAGAAATTCCATTCTACTGGATTCCACTAGAATATTGACATTTTCTCTGCCAAATTTACTCAAATATTCTACTAGATTCCACTGGATTCAAGTAGAATCCACTAGAATCCAGCTGGAACTGGTGGGAGACATAAAAGATCTCCACATGTTAATCTGAGCCATGGTAGAATGATACATGCTCAGAAACACTTCTTCAGTACTAGGACAATAAGACTTCCAAGAACTGAAAGATCTTCTACAGAGCTACTAGAGCTGCAAAACGTGCTCCTATGGTTTCCTGAAAGTTAAAGCTTGGTTCTTGAATACAAATGATATTGTATTTGTTTTCTAATCCATGAATGGTGGTCTGCTGTGTGTCTCTTGATTTCCTTGTATTTTGCTGCCATATCTTGATTGACTTTAGGTTGTACTCAGTCATAGGCTGGTTTGTTGAGTTCCATAATCTGTTGTGTTGTTGCTTCTATATGATGTTCTTTCAATCCACCTGTTAAGCTGGGATTGACAACTCCCACTTCTTTCTGAACTCCTTCTCAATTTGCTTGTTCTCTTTCCCCTCAATTTCTCCCTTCTCCCACTCTCTGATGTCCCTTGCCTACTCTCTTGACTCAAATCTTCTTCTCTTCTCTTCTCTTGATTACTTTTTGTATAGTTGCCTAATCTTTGCTCATATTCCTAATCTGGCTCCTTCTTACATCTTCTTTCTCTCATTGCCTCATTTTCTTTCTCTTTTCTTCTTCCTTCTGCTCTTTTCATCTATTGTTGCCTTGCTTCCTCTACTTATGCTACTTCAGCCTTTGCCTAGGTCCACTCTATTCCAGTGAGTTATGAAGGTTTTAAGTTGAAAAATACAAAAAGAGTTGCATATTTTTGAGGTCTTTTATGTCTCCCACCAGTTCTAGCTGGATTCCAGTGGATTTAAGTGGAATCCACTGGAATCCACTGGAATATTTGAGCAAATTTGGCAGAGAAAATGTCAATATTCTAGTGGAATCCAGTAGAATGGAATTTCTTATAGAGTGACAGCTGGATTCCACCTCTTTACAGGAGGAATCTAGTGTAATACAATTAAATTTTTCTATTTTATATATAGTCTGGTATAGTCTTGTTCTGCTAAGTCATGCATAGAGTTATTATGTATTTTAGACTAAGTAAATATAAATTAATGAGTTTTCAATCAAATAAACAATATTTAAAAAAAATTATTACCAGCTTTTGGGAAGTATTTGTGATTTTCTCATCAACTAGCTAACTCTATAATATAATTTAAATATATTTAGATATCTTGAGAGTATATCTATGTTTTTGTTTTATATATATATAGTAATAATTTCCAGATATAGTAATATAATATATTCAACTATGAATATATAATAAATGAAGAATTTTTTTTCAGATAAATATAATTAACTCTCTATTTTAATTATTGATTAGAGTGTTATTTGCTGACTAAGCTAGTCAATTAATTAATTAATTTGTTATTTATTATAACTCTTTTGAACTTAGTCAAGTATCATTTAGATTATATAAAATTCATATCTAAACCTCTCAAAGCAGTGTATCTCAGAATCTATGCTAACAAATAATATCTAATATAAATATAGTTGCTATTTTAAGCTAAACTGTACTAGAATCAACTGGAATGACCTGAAATGACCTGGAACAACCTGGAATGACCTGGAATGTACCCAGGATATAGTAGATAAAAATGTAAAAATTTACATATAGGTATATTCCAGTGGAATCTAGCTGGAATAGGTGAGAGACACTAAAGTACTGATATTTTTTAGTATTTTGCGTTTTTCTCACTACATACTACTACTAGTCACATGATTTTACCAATTTTGTAAAGCTTACATAAGGGGATATTTTTGAATATTTTTATTGTATTTATTTGAATTAATTTAATATATCTGCAAAGTCCATATAGAGTCTATCTGGAGTCCCTGTAGAGTCCTGGTGCCTAGTCCACATGGACTGAGGCAGACTCTATTGGAGTCTAGGATGAGTCTCTATGGAGTCCCTATAGAGTCCTGCTTTTAAATCTAATGATTTTATTACAAAACATTAGATTAAGAGTCCAGTCCAGTTCATATAGAGTCTCTCTTAGTCTATTGGAGTCCACTGAAGTCTATGTGGACTCTAGGTAGAATCTGTGGGGGATAAAGACCTCCCAAAGCTGGATAAGGTTTTCATTGACTCCACCAAGAAACAATTTACACTATATAACTATGGGATATTCATTGATGAGACAGTACATCTATAATTAGTGTTGCTGGTAAAGTCAACTAACCACTTCTGCTACTGCTGTTGACTATCATTGCCCCAATATTCTCTACAAGGACTGCTACATAGCAGTTCTATTCTATAAGAACCCTATCCTATAACAAATACCTGCTACTAATGTTTACATAGGGAATACTTTCTTTCATTAGCCATGTCACTCTTGATGACACTGTCAATCAGTACTTTAGTGTGCCCCACCTGTTCCAGGTGGATTTAAGTGGAATCCACTTGAATCTACTTGAATCCACTGGAATATGTCTATAAGTGAGTTTTTCACATTCTAGTCCAGTGTATTCTAGTCCAGTCCAGTCTATTTCAGTCCAGTCCAGTATAGTTTCAGTTCAGTCTAGTTCAGTAAATTATATGTATTTCGTATATTTCAGTTCATTCTAGTTCATTCCAGTCTATTATTTTCAGTACAATAGAGTGTATTATAGTGTATTTTTATATATTTCAGTGCATTCCAGTGTATTCAAGTGCAGTCTAGTATATTATAGTGTAGTCTATTGTAGTCTAGTATAGTCCAGTGTATTCAAGTATAGTCCAGTGTAGTCTAGTGTATTCAAGTATAGTCTAGTGTATTCAAGTTTATTCAAGTGTAGTCCAGTATAGTCCAGTGTATTCAGGTGTATTCAAGTGTATTCAAGTAATATCACACTTTAATACACTTGAATACAGTGTATTACAGTGTATTCCAGTGTATTTCAGTGTAGTCCAGTATATTCAAGTGTAATATACTCTATCATACTATAATATAGTGTATTCCAGTGCATTCAAGTATAGTCCAGTATATTCAAGTGTAGTCTAGTGTAGTCCAGTATAGTCCAGTGTATTCAAGTGTATTCAAGTGTAGTCCAGTATAGTCCAGTGTATTCAAATGTATTCAAGTAATATTACACTGTAATACACTGTATTACAGTGTATTAAAGTGTATAGTACAGTGTATTATAGTGTATTACACTTGAATACAGTGTGTTACAGTGTATTACAGTGTATTCATATGTAGTCCAGTATATTCAAGTATAATACAGTGTATTCAAGTGTATTCATATGTAGTCCAGTATATTCAGTTGTATTCAAGTATATTCAAGTGTATTCAGGTGTATTACAGTATATTATATATCATTTCAGTATATATGCTAGCTATATATATTTATATAGTATAATTATTGACTATCTGAAGAACTTGAACCACTAGATCTACTAGAATCTGTACTACTACTATTACTAGAACTATTGTTCTTATCAGAACTGTTACTCTGTTCATTATCAGAGCTTTTCTCTGTATCATTCTCTTCATCCTCCTCATTCTCTTCATTCTCTTCATTCTCATTCTCCTCTTCATCTCTATTCTCTTCCTCATCTTCCTCATCTTCTGTATCTTGGCTCTCCTCACTACCACTTTCAATGCCATGTTCTTCTTCAACTAGATTATTTTCTGGTGTTCTCTTCTTGATATTGTGTTGTGTATGAACAAATAGCATAGTGTGCAAAAACCAGTTGAAGTTGGCAGCATTCATACACTTCAGAACTGGTGCATATTCTGCAAGCCATGAGTTGAGTTGTTTTGCTGCCTTGGTATTGAATTTTCAATAGAGTTGTAGAATGCTATCTTTATCAATCTGAGTACCCACAAGATTAGGATCAACCTCAGGTGATAGTGTAGGATTGTACCAAGTAGGACAAAGATCATCTGTTGCTTTGTGATTAGTGTAATGATATGTGTCCACAATAAAGCAGCTGGTTGCTTTTCAATCATTCCAAGAGTCAGTTGCTTTATCAATACAGATATAGTCAGGACGAGATGATTGGGAAGGATAGACTTGTTCAAGAAACTGAGGAATTTAGTGATACTCTCAGACCTATCAAACTTGGTCCAAGCAATAACAACACTACAAGGAGTGCAGATGGTTTCAACACAATAGAAGCGTTGAGAAATGAAAAAATATAAGGCTTTAGTCTCTTCAGCTTCTTCAGCATCATGAGGCTAGAGTCCTCTATCTTCTGGTTGTTGCCAAGGCTGTCTCTCAGCTGGTCACTGTAAAATACATCAAAAGCCAGTAAGACTTGCTTTGTTACGCTTTTGGACAACTTTATGCCATATAGATACGTGCTATAAACAAGCAAAGATAGTTCCATCCCTTGTATTGCCACAGCCCCGCATCTGGCACCTGTTTCCAAACTATAGTTGATGATGTCCACATAAGGATTCGCCTTATGCATTGGCTAGAGATGCAGTGCATAAGCCTCATTATGATGCCATCTATTACCACTATCTTTACTAGAGATGTGGCCTCCTCAATAGATCCATCAACATCCATGTTATCTTCATCTTCTATTGGCTGAGATTTGCAATAGCTTTTAGTACACTCATCACAGGAGTGGCTATCAGCTGCACGGATAAGTCCTGTCTCTCCAATATGATTGAAGGCAGAGAGAACTAGATCATCAATATTACTATTTGCTCGCATTTCAAAATCAATAACAGATGAACTTGCAAGCAAACGAATTGACTCTTGGATAAAAGCCTGCTAAGTCTGAGCTCAGTAAAGCTTTGATCCTTGAACATGTGCTAGAGCATAGCTATTATTCCAGGACTGAGTAAAGGCAGAGGCAGAGGCGTGAAAGCTATAGGTTGCATTGATGACTGCTTTTGAGAAGACTCGATCAACCAATAGCTGTTGTTCAATTTTTAGATATAGAGCATCATTTAGATAGACCTCTTGTCTTTGCTGTGAATTGGGAAGGAGATAGGATTCGTGATCAGCAGCGTAGAGTGTTTTGCATTGTTGACATTTACCAGTAAGTATATATGCATTTTCAATACATAAAGTACTCTTTAGTAAAGTGACTATTGGAATATCAACAGTTTTGGTAATTTGTTCAAGATGTCAAGGTTTACAAGTGGATGTGGTGCAGGTCATTGTGGTAGGACAAATCATTTGAATAGGCTCTATAGCTTTACGAGAAATATTGCAAAGTTTGGATTTAAATTGGCTATTTCTTCGATATGGTGTAAGCCAAAGAAGCTCAGCTAGATTATCCAATTTGATTGCAAGATCCCATTGTATGTGCTCCTAAGCATATGTACCCTCTAGAAATAAATCTTGAATATTATCTCCAAGTTGCTACTAAAAGATGTAGGCAAATTTGGTAAGTCATGATGATGCGTGTATTTTTCTCTCTCTCTGATGCTTAGGATGCTTCATATGAGCATGTAGATTGAGCAGCTCAGGATTTTCAAGCATAGAAAAAAGCACTAGAAGGACTGTTGCCAATGAGACCTGAGAGCTGAAGTTGGAATTGATAAAGTCACTGAAAGCATGGAATTTAATGTTGGGGAAAAGAGTCTGTCCTGAGCCAGCAGTTACACCAGATATGATTGCAAGCATTGTAAATAGACAGATAATGGTGTGCAATTGTGAATGTGAGCAAATTATAGCACAAGTTGACAGATGGGAGACCTAGCAAACAGTCCAATATATCAAGACAGCAAAAAGAGTAGAGGAGAGCATAGAGGGAGAACCAAGCAAAGAGAGTCCTATCAAGAAAAACAGAAAAAGCACAGAAAAAAAGCTACAAATACAGAAAGACTATTTAGATTGGTAGTCTGTTCCATTGTCAATAAAGGGCTACAGCACTAAGATATATCACTTACTGGTTGCAGCTGCCAAAACTGATGGATCATCTTATACAGGGAGTCCCAGCAAGTTTGAACATCACGAAGAAGCTTCAAATCCAGAACTTGGATGGTCTCCCCTTTCTAATTCTCGAACCATTCCTTGTTGTTGCCATTGCATATGATCTGACAAAAGTGGTCACACTGTTTACCAGAGGCCTGAATGGCATAGACAGTGCCATGACACAGAGCAATGGGATCACAAGCAACAGTCTCCTCAAAGGTTTGTCTGTTCAGGTCTGTGGGAGGAAGAGCTGTGTCAGCCGGATTAAAATCTGCGTTATCCAAGTCATTAGCAAGCATCTTGTCAGTAAAGGTGTCAGTGACGTGGGTTACACAGATGGCGGTGATGTGCAGGAAGCACATAATATTCCTGTCTTTGGTGTCGAAAGGGATATCTGTTAGAGTGATGCTCACTTGATTTGTTAGTGTTACTGTCTATATAAGTTACAGATTGTCACATGAAGTCCTTAGTTTCTCACTTTGGACTTCAGGTATGTAGTACACATTCTCTCTAATATAGTTTCTCACTTTGGACTTTAGTGTCCTACTCTTTCAGGATATGGGCCCTGGCCTCCTCTGTGCTTAAATCATTGAATCATGTTTTACTGACCAACCACATGCTCAGTAACAGCCAAATCGTGTCAGCAGCATCTCGCCATGTCACCAGACTCATCTCCACGCTTTCACAACCTCCAGATGTCTGTACACTGCGTAATCGCTGTTTGCACTTCAGGAACCTGCCAGCTCATCAGCTGACTTCAACATTTTGACACTTTATTGCCTCTCTCCCAGCAGTGTGAATATCATCTGCTTCATTCCTATCCATCTACATGTGTCCTTGAGCCACTTCCTGCATTTACATGACTCTGGGTGTCCAGGTGCCATTGCAACGAGGCTTTTTATCTCTGTGCTTAACTTGCACTGTCTGCACTTTCTATTCTATCCCAATTTCCTCTGCAACGACATGTGTTAACACATTATAACCTTGCTTGCTGTATCTCAACACCTTCTTCAACCGTCTCTCTCACTTGTGACTCTGCCATGTCACTCGTTCCTCTGCAATCACTATGTCTTCCAACACTCCCAACTTTGATAAATTGACTTCCAACAACTATCCAACTTGGGCTGGTGAAATGGAGGTCTGGTTTCGTTCTGCTGGTCTCTGGTGCATTGTTTCAGGTTTGTCTAAGTGCCCTACTGTTTCTGCCACCACCACACCTGAGCAGGATGCTGCAATCGATACATGCAACCATGTAAGCTATATGAAGCCATCAGATACAGGTAGTTACCTGTCAAGGCCATTTATTCAGGACAGACAACTACCTGTGGGCCTATGGCCTATACCATACCCTAGAGTGAGCTGGGTGCTTGCTGTAATGGATGGAAATAGTAAACACATGTAAATATCGCACCAAATGGTGTTCAGGATGCTTGCTCACTGTCCACAACAGTGAGCAGAGGAGCAGAGAAAAGAGAGATTATGTAATCACCAAAAAAAATGAAAAATGGCATTAAATCCGATAAATCAAGAAAATATTGGTAGCAGTTCCTGTTGGGATAATGGTCGGCGACATCCCGGCCCGCTCAGTAAGCGCCCACGGCAATTACCGTATGCGCTCCACTTCAATTAAACGCTCGAATATTCGACGCTATGGACATTATTCAGTGTCTTATTCATCTCCATATTTCATAGTCATTTCTACTTAGTGTACATATTTCGTTCGTAGTATAAAAGCTTGTAGATTCACGGTACAAAAAAATTCTAATTCATTATATTCATACACTGCGCTCAATAGGTTATGGGCCCCGACTAAAGCCATAATCAAATAACTCGAATCTCTGCTTACAATCTTACCTCGAAGCTTTGCTCTTAAATCTTATCTGTCACCATGCCGGAGGAATATACGTCAGGATCGTACCGGATGGAGTTGCTGA
>Ga0247741_1001117_pt1 | contig 14789 bp, 12 predicted proteins | sample UWRJL213509R2_FD_180945 | JGI IMG/M metagenome (GOLD analysis project Ga0247741, IMG submission 180945) | Plant litter microbial communities from Arlington Agricultural Research Station in Wisconsin, United States - UWRJ-L213-509R-2 | ecosystem: Environmental > Terrestrial > Plant litter >... | reverse complement strand
ACCCACGCGTATTGGGTCGTTTGTGTCCCTGTCATAGTCGACTGTAGCCTCCCCTCTCATCTGCATCCCCATCCATCCCGATGGCTTCTCGTCCGGATTCATATGTCCAGCCACTGCAAGGCGTAATGTGATTTGCGTCTCTCCGATCTTTGGGCGCCTCCGCATCACCCCGACAGCATTACACGGGGCATTCACTATGGCTACTGGCTGCATCATGGAGAAGACGGGCTCTAGTAGTATGGTTAACAACTCGTGCTCTAGGCCTCTGGGGGAGGCATTGTCCTCCGTCGTCTGAAGCTTCAAAACTGCAAAACGCTAATCGTCAGAGGTCTCACCATTGAATCTTGAGAGGTTGGCATCTCCTGCCCATATGTACTAGAAAACTACAACTGATGAACCTCGCTTATAGGTATAAATATTCTTCTGGGTCCATGTCTACGACTCCGGTTCCGGTTCCAAACCGCATAATGTAACCGTTCTTGTCAACCGTGTCTCACATCCCTTGAGAGTGTCCTAAAGGCTAAAGCAAACTCGTTAAACTCGCGATCTCATTGTACTCTCAGTCGTATTCTGACACCTAGGCAACTGAGGCCACAAGTGTGTTTCTAACCTTTCGAATCCTCCTCTTGCTTCGTACTCATTCCATGTTTGATCTTAGAGCACTAGTAATTTCAAGCCGGTTCTCCACCATGACCTTAGGAAGTCGATGAACAAGGCATGCTAATGCCGGTACTTATGGCTACCTACCGACCGTTGGGGCTACAGAACCATTCAGTTATGCGGTCCGACACTTTGTTGGCCTCAACTTTCTTCACAATTTAATTCTTTTTTTAAAAAAAAGTCCCTCGCACCCTAGTGCTCTCATAATGATTCTCCAGCGACCAATAGGCAAGGCAGGTCGGCGCATCGTCGCTTCGAACCCAAAATGCATTGCCACACCTCGAAGGCGCCTCTTCAGTTATAGGCTCTCCCGAAACTTGTACTGGTATATATGTGATCTACTCTAACTAGTAAATCGATTGTTTTTGAAGGAGCGCCATCCTCGCACCTTACTTCGAGACTTTCACGTCGAGTTCTCTCAGTCCGATTCTGTCCAACTTTCGCCTTCCGCCGGTGCGTATACAACGGCATTATCCACCCCCATGGCCAATCATCGTTTAGATCATGGGTGTGGCTCTAAAGTATTGACCATACTTCTAGTACTTACCTCAGGGTCAAGGGCGACGGTAATTAGCTCAGGCTCTTGAGTCCTGAGGCTCTCATCGTGTGGCAACTCCTACTAACTCACCAAGAGAGTTGTCAAGAATGCGCCCTATGCACTCTCGATTTCTGATGATCAATAGCTATAGCTGATTGCCCGCTTGTATAGCCTATCTCTCGCCGTGGTGTGGGTTTCGAGACCATAATTTGGGTGTTGAGGTAATCCCTTCTTCACAGTGGAGATATTTTCATCTTTCTAGAGTAGATAATTCTTTACCAGATATTGACCTGAATGGCTGGTTCTCGTAGTTCACGCCACCAATGTAATTCTTCTAGAAATTTCTTTCGAGTTAAACAGGCATTACTCGAAGATGAATTGAGTAATGGAAGATTGTTTTGCAGCACTTAAGAACTGGCGAAGATTGCGCCGGCGTTAGCGACAACGTAATTGATAGGCGAACGTCAGCAGGTCTTGGAAAATGCCTCCACCATTGATCATTCTGCCTTCGCCGGCATCAGATGAGGGACGAGATCGATTTTTTTTCGCGCAGGGATCATTGAGGCGTTGGTGTAATAACTCTGACAAGCAACCCATCTATTTTCAGCCTCTATTTGCGATTTTGTATAAGTATGGAACGTAGTTCCACTCGAATTCCCCAACCAACTCACAAACCCACATCCAAGTCAACCCACATCAACAATGTCTCTGAAAAATGGTATCTATCAGCTTCAATTTGTCCCGGCTGGCGGTGAGCCTGTGCTGGGTGAGCCAGTGGCGACTGGTGAAGCTATGAGCCGACCTGTCTGCCTCTTGCCCAACATTCCCCCTAATTTCCGCCAGCAACATGTGAGTATACTTAGTACATGGCGTTGGCGTCGTATTTTCATTTACTCACCAACTTCGCAATCACATAGTGGAAGGTCAAAAATGTCCATGATGATTCTTACCTTATCGAATGGACGTTGGGAGAGGCACCCCCACTCTTTTTCTGCCTTTACGGGCCCATCAGGCCTGACGCACCTGTTCGCCTCCTCCCCTCTGAGCAGGAGTGGATCATAACCAAAGGGGAGGGTAAAAACGTCTATCGGTGGGTCACTTTGGGTCATCTCCTCCTTACTGCTCAGACACTCACAAAGACCAATGGTCATCTCAGAGTTAGCCCTGCGGGCGAAATGATTGGTGTCAATTGGGCCGTTGACATGGGTGGAGACAACGAGGTGAGGAGCCACTGATAGATACTAGCGCTTAACTAATGCGTGTATAGGCTCTTTTGCGCCCGTATCCTATAGGCGAACCATTCCCCCAATGGGTCTTCGTTCCTGTTGAAGAGGAGAACTAATCCGTCTTTTGATGGACGTTACGTCGCTACGAGAGGAGGACTGGGCCTAACAATTATGGACTCAAAATGAGTTTGTCTGAGTGGTATAAATTTGATTACGACGGAATTTTGTAAAAAGCGGTCGATGTGATTCTAAATACTATTGGTATTGCGGTATGATAAATCAAACCTCGGCTAAGTACCCAAGTGGCTGAGCTAGATGCTAGCAGGTCAGAATTTGAAGTGAGGTAGCCCGGGCCTTGCATGAATTTAAGGATACCACGTTTGCAACCAGATCCCATCTTCACGACAACGAATCGATAGGCCCATGGTGGTAAGAATGCAGATCCAATCCCCATTTGGTCAAGTACCCCTCAAGACTAAACAGCATGTCAAGCAGACTACGTCATCGACCGTGAGTCTAGATCTCAATTTTGGCGCCCGCACTTGAACACTCTGGGAGAATTCGAAACGTTACGTATTTGGCTGAATTTTTATCATTGATCTCCAAGCACTAATTAGTTCATCGGACGAGTATAAATTAAAGTCAGTTCCCACCGACAGAAATTCGTCTCCGGGTACGAGGTATACAGAGACCAAACGTCGACTCAGTCGTGCACTCAAAGTAAATTTCTTTGGATCTGACGCGCCTGGCATATGATCACATAACGGTGATTTTCGAGCATGGATTTAATCTTTTGGCTCTTTTGAAGTCTTTTTTGTGTTTGACTTTTCCACGATTATCCCGAACGCCCATAACAATGCTTCCAGTCAGAGGAACCCCGCCAGGGAGAGCTGAGGGGCGGCTCAACATATTACATCGCAAATTATTCAGTCTCCACACAGAAGTCTGTATCAGCCTACAACGATGGTAATATTCAGTTTCGTATTTGGAGAGTAAAACTGAGTAGATAGCGAACATGAATGATGGTCTAATATGTAACCATGCATTGTATCATAAGTCTTGCGAGAAGAGGACTCTACTCGAGCCTTTTACCTCCTGGACTGCAATGCTATATATCTGTATTAGTGGCGTCTTAGCGATGAATGTCGACTCCACTCTCGAAGAGGTTCCCGGATCTTTCACGTTTGGTGCTTGATAAACGAGCATACGTATCACGAGCCGTCAGAACGCCTCGAGAATCCGTCTGTAATGGAGGACCGTTACCGAGAAATAAAATAACTACATAGACGTGCTATTGAATCCTAGCCATCGAATGAGCAGCTATCCCCCTCGGCGACAAGCTTGATGAGGGCTTATAGGTGTATAGTTTTCGCAGACTCACATTGTGGGTGAGTGACCGCCTGCTAATAGGGATTTGATCACACCATCTGCTTCGACCGTCTAATGGACGCCGACTCTGGAGCTGGCGCATATACGGCGTCTTAGTGGTAGACGATTCGACGCTTGAGCAGCTTTCTCGGTCTTTCACGTTTGGCGACTAATACGAGCATGATGTTCCTATGGTCGTTAATAAGCTATTTCCATCAGAGAAAAGGACGTTGTGTACAGTGAAAATACGGTCAAGGGTAACCGAGTTTCATTGGTGTGCATGCGGGGACGTTATGCCCTCGGCACACTGCGGCTCTCAAGTTGCTCTACAACCTCTACTCAAGTACTCACGCGCACGGTTGGTCGTCCAAACCGACCGAAGCACCAAGTTTGATGCTGGACGCCCCGCATGAGGGCATGAGCACCTTCAAGGCCTCACCCTTCATCTACGATGGACCAACTATCAACAGTACTTAGCCGCATGAGCGCCTCGAGGCTGCAGTTCTCACATTTTGAATTCCCCGCAAGTTATTCACCATTACGTTGAAACTCCGGCATTGCACACCGTCTACACGTTCCATACAGATCCCATCGTAATTCCTGCTCTATATAGAGGCATCCAGTTCGAAACTTCGTTGATCTCCGTCACTTAGCGAAACTATGGCCATCACTCGTTCCATGGGCGTTATAATCTTGTAAGTTGTCATCTAAGGTAGGCGACACCAGGAACCAGCACCCTTATGTAAGCCATTATGTAAGCGCCAAGAGCGGCAAAATTGTGGGTTTCGAAAAAATTTGAAGTTATAATTTTACGATTGGGGAGTGCTGGAGCTCACCCAAGAGGGTCATATCGGATACATAATGCCCAGCTGCGTAAGTAAGACTTTCCGACCCCAGAATGGCTCTCAGTCAGTGCACTGGCATGCTGAGGAACGGTGAGGGTCAACCGGAGGGTCTTGCCGAGCGGACCGGAAGACCCCGCCTGCTTACTGTGGTTGATTATGTAATGTATCTCCACGCCAAGTGCGGCAAAATCTTGAGGTCATATTTTTTGAAAAGTTGCAGAATGTCTCGAAACACACGAAAAAGGACTCAGAAAAAATTTCCCTAAATTTCCGTAAATGGTCAATAAGTTCCTCGGTTTTTAATATTTTTTATTTCTGTTTTCTGGGAGCTGTCTGGAATGTCAATAGCTACATATCTACGTTTTTAGAATTGCGGCAGAGTGCCTAGTGGTCGAGGTTTTGCGAGCTCGCCACCTGCTTACATAAGGGGTGCTGGTTCCTGGTGTCGCCTACCTTACTGATGATTTCCTGGAGGCTTACCTACATTTGAAGGATAATGGGGAAAACAGGGTCTGGGAAAAGCCATGTAGGTCTCTATCGTCGTCCACCGATTTCCCGAGTTTCTCAGATCTACTCTCAGTTCATCAATATTGCTGCTGGATTAGCAGTTGCTACCAATAACTCCCATGACCTTACTATCCGGCATTTTGTACTGCAAGACCCACGATCTAAGCGCTCCATAGTTCTCGTTGATACCCCAGGTTTCGATCGTATCACCGCAGCAGATGAGGAGATACAGAGCAAAATCGTCCATTGGATCAGAACTTCGTCAGCTCTATTCTCACATTTCACGTCGAGTCTGCTGACCTTGCAACCACATATAGGTGCTCTGCGGACGCGCAATTTGGGGGTATCATCTATCTACATGATATCACCATTGGAAAAACCCCGGGACCATTTTCGCTCATAGGGCCAATATCGGAAACGCCTTCGCTAGAGCGGTCAGTTATGTCTACTCATGTTCTCCTGACGACCACAAAGTGGGACACCGTGGATTATGAACCTACCGCCTACCTTGAACAAGACTTGAGGAAATCCACTTGGGCAAACATCATAGAGGGAGGGGCTAGGACGTGTCGCTTCCTAAACACTCACGAGTCAGCTTGGAAGGTCGTGGACACCCTTTTGCAGCGCGATCCATTGGAACTGCACATCATTCAACAAGAGCTACCTGACGCTACCAATTCTAACTTACCACACAAGAGACGAGGTTTTTTTGCATTCCTTTTTTCACTCTTTGCTCTAAAGGTTCGTGTCTTGTCTCTGCAGGTGGCGATTTCCTGATGTTGGTCTCCCAAACGCAGAAATGAGCAGATCGTCGCGGAAATGTTAGGGGAATCCTCATTTGCTCATGTTAGTTACGCCCTCTATAGGGGCTCGTCCTTCTAAGTACCATTGTCAACCGCACCTCCGAGTCGATTCAACAACACGACTTATGTGCGGCATCTGAACTCGGCCTTCAATTTCATACAGCTGGTTCAACTTCATGTTCTATGCTCGGTCATGTTTTTCCCTCTTCCCCGGCCATACTAGCCATACCAAGTGTAAGGACTTCTCTCCGGCTCATCTGGCATAGACCAGTGAACTTACCGTCAGCACCAGCACCAGCACGATCGCTGAGGACTCGGAGGAAAAACCAGAAGACAGACTCCGCTTGAAGAGAAAAGGCACGAACGGCATTGTTCGACCATGAACATCGTGTGCAATGTATTTTCAATGTCTAGGAGAAAGACGGGCGTCGTCTTTCCAGATGTCGAACTTTCGTCTGAATTAGAGTACTCTCCAGTGTCACACTGTTCATCACCCAACGGCTCATCTAGACGCTATTCCTGGCAGTACGCCCTTTCTAGAACCAGCCTGCCATAGTGTATAAGCGCCCGTCCCGGATCCATGCTCGTGAGTTCAACTGTTTACTTTGCGAACATCTCGCTGAGCATCACTCAGACGCTCACTAAGTTCCGTTGCCAATGAAAGTGACACCGGGGATTCAGAATGTCATATTTTTCACTGTCGTAAGTTTGTATACTAGTAAATTGATGAGCGTTAATATATGAATTCCGAAATGTGCATCGCCAGAGTGAAGCGAGGCATACAACTTGGACAGGTATAGGTAAGTTGCATTTGTCACCTTGACATTTTCTAATCCCAAACTCCCTCCATTGTTGTTGTTTTGATTACAAATTGCCCAATATACTACTTCACTTACGTTTGCTAGAATGAATGCGCCAAACGTCAGCTAGCATCCTCCAAGCTTGTACCTCCCCTTCCTCTCCAGCACCATATGCGTATGGTACTGCCTGATACCATCGATTCTTGTCTTGAGAATCTTTAAAGCTGTTTCAAAATCAGAAATATACTCAGATCCAAAGGTGACAATCATACCTGAATGCGATGAAGCTGTCATCCTCGACACTTGGGCCGTCCCACAATGCAAAGCGGATGACATCTTTACCAAGAGTTGACAACAGTATACTGGTTCTGGGATGTAAATTGACCGGAAGAAAAACTTTGTGGTTTGATAAGGCAGAGAAGAACTGTCCCAAATGAATTAGATTCGGTCAAGAGCTAAGCCCTTGACACTTCTTACCTTTTGGATCACGTCGGGACTGGCATGTAAGCTGCAGGCAGAATGAGTGAAATATAAAGGTCAAATCAACTTGGCATACAGTATATTCAAATTTATAGGAGTTGAGCGATAGGAATCGATCTCCCAGGTGAAGCAAAACATTTGAAGTTTGGTGCTGAAGTCTGAGTCACCAAAGCTGGGGAAACCGTCGTCCTGCATGGATATTAGCTCAATCCAAGGTAATGAAAGGTCACGAGTTGGACGAACGTGGAGAGTCGCACAGATTTGCTTCAAAATCACCGTAATAGGGTGCCGGTCACAAGGTGCGGACCGGACGAGCGACTCGTATTTATCAAAGATGATGTTTGGAAGCATTTCAGGAAGGAAGGCGGCCAATCCAGCAGCGTTACACTGTGCAAGGGCGGCCCCCAGAAGCTCTGAGACTGAGTTCTCGCTTGGTTTCCCGAGTGCGAAAACTGTAGAGAACACTGCGATGAAGGAATTGAGTAGAGATCGCAGAAAGGACGCCAGCTTCACGTACCCTTATTATTGAATATCCATTTGATAGATGCTTGGCGGAGCGCCATCCGAGCCTCTTCGGGATCTACAAACAGCTCTCGCGACCTGGATCGATCGAGTAGAAATTCGAGGAAAGACGGGTCTTGAATCCTGACCACTTTGTCTCTAAGTTCTAGCATCCAGGGGATTTCTTCAATAACCCGACCCAGATCGCCATCCTCCAGTCCAAAAATCTTGGTGAGCCGTTTGGGGGATAATGAATTCGCAGGTGTACCAAAAATATCCACATCGGAGGACATGCTTTTGGCAACGATCACTTGGCCGAGGATTTGGACAATGGTTTCTCGAAGCTTTGAGGTGCCAATAAGATGGGAATATACTTGGTCATACATGTCCTGGAGCTGCAATGATGGGTTCTCGTTCCAAGGCATTCTCGGCCCAGGGAACGCACTCGAGAAAACTGAACATAAGTCATCAATCCGAAGCGGTATCTACAAGCGATCCCATTTACATACCTTGGGCGCCAAACACCTTCCTGATCGGTGCTGCAAACTTAAGCGTAAGGCGTGCATCATCCAAGTCGACAAATAATCCTTGAGATCTAGATCGATCCAGCAGGAAGCTGCGAAGAATGGGTTCGTGGATCTTGATATCTTGGTCTCTACTTCCGACTTCAGGCAGCATGTTGACGGCTTTGAGAAATCTTGGGATGGCGCCGTCCGCTAGTCTAGTGCCGTCTGGTAGTATGGCGTCGTCCGCTAGTGTGGTGCCGTCCGGTAGTTTGGTGCCTCTCGGTTGTATAACGCCGTTCGGTAGTATGGTACCTTCCGCTAGTCCAAGGATTTTCTCGATCCGGCTCGGGGACGACGTGTTTGCAGGAGTCTCAAGGATGTCCACGTCGGAGTCCATGCCTTCAGAAACCAAACACTGCCCGAAGAGTCGGAGGATGGTTTCCCGGTGTTGTGAGGTGCCAATCAGATGGGAATATACTTGGTCATACATATCCTGGAGTTTCAATGATGGATTCTCGTTCCAAGGCATTTGCGGCCCAGGGAATGCACTCGAGAAAACTGATTAAACATAAGTCATCAATCAGAAGTACAGGTGGGCCCATTTGCATACCTTGAGCGCCAAACACCTTCCTAATCGGTGCCGCAAACTTGAGCGTAAGCCGTGCATCATCCAAGTCGACAAATTCCAAACTAGATCGATCCAGTAGAAGACTACGAAGTAAGGGGTTACGGATCTTGATATCCTGATCTCTGTCTCCTGCTTCAAGCAGTATGCGGACACCTCCTAGTAAGCCTGGGATGGCGCCAGCCTTTAGTCCTAGAATTGTCTCGATCCGCTTGGGGGACGATGTGTTCGCAGGAGTACCTATGATGTCCACATCAGAGCCCATATCCTCGGAAATCAAACACTGGCCCAAGATTTGGAGGATGGTGTCCCGTTGTCGTGAGGTATTAATTAAATGAGAGATGAGACGGCGATGCGAATCCTCCACATCGACCGCAAACCCCTTCGATCTTGATGGGTCGAGGAGGAAGTCTGGAAACGATTTGTGGTAGACCTGGATATCGCGATCCTCGTCTCCGATGTTGACCACGGAATGCATATCCCTTAGGCATCGTCTGACATCCCCTCGTTTGAGGTCAAGAGTATGACCTAGCTGTCGCGGAGAGCACAGCTGCGTGAACGCACCAGCGGGTGCATTAGCGGTCGCGATGAGTTGATTGATGATGATAATAAGAGCCATGATTCGCAGCATGTCGACCAGGCGGTTGGAATTACGAACAATGAGCGAGTACAGTTCGTCGAGATTTTGGTACGGTTCATCACCAGGTGGTTTCTCCAATAGACCTCGTATGACTTCAAGTCTCTCCTCCGGTGAACTGTACTCCGACATGATGTACGGCATGATTGTGGTGGCGTAGATGAACTGCCCAGAGGCCTTGTCCACCAGCTGGTCAATGACCTCCTCTCCTGGCCAGTCTTCTGGTAGGTACGCATCCTTGTCCCGGATCTTTTTAAACTTCGCCATAAAGTAGCGTCGGATGTCACGATGAACGAGAGCGTCCTTCCTCAAGTCCATGATAGACACGCGGTCCTTCGGAAACTGTGATCGAAGTGTATTGATGGCATCGACGATATGGGGTTCCGGCCGACTAGCAACAAGAAAGCGGAGGGGTAGACGGACGTTCTTCATGGTGCTACCAATTATGTTGATGAGATCGACTTGAACGTCCTTGCCTGTAACTTCATCAAGGCCATCGATGACAATGAGAGTTGGATATGTTTTGTATCCAAAGGTGGCGATGTCGATAATGCGGGCTATCATCGCGATCTGCCTGATGGGCTCGACAATGAGGGCGTTCATTTGCACTTCACGTCCTTTGGAGAGAAGATGTGGGTCACGACGAAGAGCCTTTTTTATGTAGCCTGCAGTGGATGGTAGAGTCTGCATGAGCTGAATGGCCAATGTGGGGACGATTCGATTGCCATCGGCGCAGTCGGTGATCCGATTTGAGGCAAAGAAAGCCCCGACCGTGCGTTTTTGCGCTCTGCAGAGGTCCGCGAATGTGAGAAGCAGAGCTGTCTTTCCCTCGCCAGCGCCTGCCAACACCCACGTCATGGTTGCAGCATCGATGGGTTTCTTCTCCCAGGTGTCCAACTCCTCGCGAAGTTCGACTCGAGTTTCTTCCATGCACCTGGGTTGGACGATCCTCTCACTGGAATCGGGAAGGGCAGCAGGAGAGGACTTTTGATAGAGAAGATCCTTGGCTGTTTGACAATTGATTTTAGACGAAGTCAAACATGTGTGCGTGCGACATACGTTTGGGTGCAGGAACGAGGTGGATGTTCAGGTCTCTTCCGACTGATCATGAGAATTGCATATTTAGCGGCTTATTACCAGGCGAAAAAAAGATAGCTAACCATTGTTGATATGATTGTGAGCGCCAATGTCGCCACCTCTTCCGCCCGATCCACCATCGCCGGCGTCTACCAATCAAGGTCATTCCATGAGGCACGATTTCATCAGATAAGTGAGAGCTTACTGGCTGTCGCCTCGCCGAAATCCAGTCGAATAAAAGGCGTGCCAGTTGTTTTGACGGATGCGCTACCGTTGGGATCCATACAGTGAAAGAGCAAGAGTCAAAGTCGACGGTGAAAGTTGGAAGACCTAGAGAATGCTTTCAGAAAGACAGCTCCCGCGTGTTTCACAGCATGTGCACCGCAACGCTTAACTGGGATGTGAGACAAAGGAGCGTTGAAGCCACGTTTCGATATTATAACTGAAGATTGAATGAGAAAGCGATACGGACTCGGACAGTGAGCAGATTAACTATAGTCACCCTTCCAAGCTCCAAAGAGACGAGACCCTGGCGTCCGTTGCGTCGATTCAGAATAGGCGCTTGAGCCCCTCGACTCATCCCTATCAAGTTCCAAAGATCCTCAAGTCAGCGATGTGAACGAGTGAAACGAACAGTAAGTAGCCTCACCCTATACTCGTGGTTCCCATGCGGCCCACAAACCCCAAGTATCCACCATAGTACTGTGGGGAGCAGGCCTTCAGATTTTTTGACTGAGTTTTCACAACTCACGGCCCCCACGTGTACGAGGTCGGTTCGGCCGCAAGGTTCATGTCGCTGATCTGGAAATTAATGAGGCCAGATGCGCATGTAATGGACGATAGATGTCATACTTGGAAGACACTATGTAGTGCATAGTGAGCATCCCGACTGACCTCTCATCCAGGTGTCTCGCCAATCAGTGAGAACCTACGAAACAAAATAGCGATCCAATGAGGCAGATGTGATGTCTGTCAATCCCGTTATTGAACAGGATCTGTGAAATATGAGTATATCACGCTTCACCGACAGTCCTGTTCCGAAGATACATCATAGGGATTGGTCAGTAATTTCGGGTGCTAACTTCCTCGAGGCGGTCTTAACGTTAGAACAAGTAGCAATGAGCGAGAAATTTGAATTCGTCATTCAGCCTTGTCCTAGATAGGGTATCCACTGATATACCATTCGGACCATATTCGTCCTTGACGCCGTCATAGCAGCAACTGCTCTGATAGTAGCCAGCCATTAGGGAGTTATAGCAGAAGCTGTGGCCGTGGAAGATGCAGTTGCCCTTCATATCTTGCTCGTCATGTAAGGGTGGGGTAGACGTTCCGAATCTTCATTTCCTGGATCTGGTTCCTATTCCATGGTGAAAGGAGAAAACACTAGTGAGAGCACAGGAAGAGGAATAAAGTCCGGGAGCACAACTTGCTAGTGCAGAGACAAGCTTTGGGCGCCTGAACGCAACATAAACAAACAGTCGGCTGAACAGTGCCGCGGGGCCGCCTTCGCTCTCGAAAAAGAATGCATGAGCATAATTCTTTAGCGCTTCAGCACCGCCAGTGTCGACAATGACAACATGACTCACCTCCCCTACTCGACGATTCCGATCCCAGGCTCGAGCGTAACACTACCTCTCCCGCCAGCCATTTGTGTTCCAACCTCCTCCAACTGGGAGTGACCTGCCCTCGTCTCTCATCCAGCCACGTCGCTTCTCCCCTCACCCTCTCACTGCCAATTGCCGACCGTCGAATTGGGAGTCTGTCATCCTCGAATCCGCACAACTCCAACTCAGCACGACTCAGTCAAACATTTACGCGTGTGGAGGATCGTCCATACTTCCTGGTGTCGTTACCTGACTTCAGTGTCCCACATGTGTGCGCACTCGGATCTGGTGGATCGTGGTCTTCCCCCGTTCCACTTCCCTCCTTCCTCTGCAAGCTCCGTTTGTCCGAGCACCCAATCCAAGATGCATGTCTACCGTGACCATAATCTGGGAAGCATCTAGTATCCAGTATCCTAATTAAAGGACGACTGCCTCTCTGGCATCTGCTACGACTGCGGTCTACCTGCAAGCCAAGACGGCGAAAACTCTGACGATGAAGATGAAGATGTTAACGCTTCAAAAGTCCCGTTGTTGGTCTAGGAATTGGAGGTTGGATTTGGGATTTGGGAATGGTTGAGGCTTGGAAGGAACGATTATGATGCATGGAATGTCGGACGATGAGGACGAAAAACCTGCCAGACTTGAGACGACGACGTCGACACTGATGAGGGAGCTCCAGATGTTGGATCGAACTTCATATGGCACGTTACGAGGAACTAGAAGGGAGTCGATTTGGGTTCTATTGAAGTTCGGAGGAACTAAATGGTGTGTTGTACATCGCACGTCGCATGTTCGATGAAACTGACGGTGATACTTTCTTGTAGTGGTTTGGAAGGATTGCCTGCGCTTCAGATTCGAATTTGGATATCGAAGGGAAGTACTGCGCATAGGCAGAGGCGGTTAATCATTGCTTGTTGAAAGGCAAAGGTCTCGCTTGTCTAGACTCGAGTTTTGAGAGCCTGAGACTGAGCCGCAGGTTAGCATCCCCTCGTCCTCTGCCCTCAGACTTGGACTGACGGTCCTCACCTTCACAAAGCTCTTCCAGACCGCGCATCCTGCTATTCTTGTCGATTTTGCCTTACGTATGGTCGAACCCCAAACCTCAGGCCCCAGACAACTTTGCACAGGGAGTGTGTTTCGCCTTTTCGAATAGGCCACCTGGCCATCGGACGTGTTCCATTGCCGCCTCGAACGCGCAGTCTACCCTCGAGCGATCTATACCGCGGTATGATTCATCGCGTTTGCTCCGCATGGACTGCCAACGGGCCTTGGTGACAGTCACCAGAACGCAAGATGGCGAGTGTGGTCCGACACTCCTTTCGCTCCGTAAAAAGAGGGTCCACCAGTATGTTTCCAAAGATTTTAATATTCATTCGCAGCTTAATTCTATTTTTAAAGTCTTTTTCACCTGAAGATGTTCTCCATCTTGGCGATAGGCAAACTTAGAAATTGGCGAACAAGGCAGCTCAGTCCTAGTACTATATTTCCGGTCGTCGCTTCGAAACCAGAGGCGTTAGTACAATTCCTCGTAGGGGTCTCTGCAGTTGTGAGCTCTCCCGTAGCTATATATCGTACATATGCAGCTTATTCTGATTTGTGAATTGATCGTCTTCAATGGAGCGCCATCCTCGCATCTTGCTTCGCGTTGAGTTTCCCTATTGTTCAATTCTCGCCTTCCGCTACACAATCTCTAGTGCGTATACACCGGCCCTATGCACACCACGTCAGCCATCGTTTACTCCACGTGTGTGGCTCAAAAGCATTGGCCATACTTCTAGTACTTACAATTTGCATCAGGATCGAGGGTAGCTCAGGCTCTTGAGTCCTGAGGCTCTCATCGTGTGGTAACATCTACTAAGTCTGACCAAGAGAGGCGTTAAGAATGCATTCCATCAGAGCTGTATCCTCGATTGCAAGTGGTCATGCGCCATAGCTAATTGCCCGCTTGCATATGCCACTTGGCTTCGTGATGTGGGTTTCGAGATATTAATTTGGGGTGCTCCGTATGCGCCCTTCTTTACAGGACTTGCATCTTTCTAGAGTAGGTAGTCCTTTACCAACCATTGATTTGAACAGCTGACTCTCGTTGTTGACACTGTTAATACAGTTGTTCTCGAAATTCTTTCGAATTCAACAGGCCTTGCTCGAAGATTAACGAGTAGTAAAAGGTTGTCTTGCAGCACTTGAGAACTGGCGAAGATTGCGCCGAAGTCAGCGACAGCATAAGTGACAGGTGAAGGTCAGCAGGTCAGCAGGTCATAAGAAATGAGCGTCCACCATTGATCGTTACGGTTATGTATTGTAATCAAATGAGGGGTCAAATCGAATTCTCCCGCCCGTCACTCAAGCGTAATTCAGGCGTTGGTGTGATAACTCTGAGGAGCAGCCTCCCTGATCTTCAGTCGCCTCTAACTGCGATTTTTGTATAAGTATGGACTGTAGTTCTGCTCAAATGCCCAACCCACTTACCAACCCACATCCAAGTCACATCAGCAATGTCTCTGAAAAACGGTACCTACCAACTTCAATTCATCCCGGCTGGTGGTGAGCCTGATCTAGGCGAGCTGCTGGCGACTGGTGAGGCCATGAGCCGGCCTGTCCGCCTCTTGCCC
>Ga0247741_1001116_pt1 | contig 14789 bp, 9 predicted proteins | sample UWRJL213509R2_FD_180945 | JGI IMG/M metagenome (GOLD analysis project Ga0247741, IMG submission 180945) | Plant litter microbial communities from Arlington Agricultural Research Station in Wisconsin, United States - UWRJ-L213-509R-2 | ecosystem: Environmental > Terrestrial > Plant litter >... | reverse complement strand
GGGAAGCCCCGCTCGAGTTCGCTCGGGCGGGGCTTTCTGCGTGCCGGGCGGTTATCGGCGCGCGGCGGCAGGAAACGACGAAGCCCCGCTCGAGAGACTCGAGCGGGGCTTCGTGCTGCAGTGGTGGGAGCGACTGAGCACTACGGGAACACGCGACAGCGGGTCGAACGGCTTGTTTCCGCGTGGGATCAGGGCGCTGGGTCGGCTTTCGCACCCACCGGCGAACCTGACGACTCCCTGATCGATACGTCGTCGGAACGGAGGAGACGGTCTCGAACACGCCTCACGGATGAGGAAGTGGACGCTATGCGAACAGCCCGCGCTCAAGGCACCAGCGTCACCGCCCTGGCCCGTCAGTACGGGATACACCGGGGAACAGTTTGGGAGAAAACCCACACATAAGAGCCTCTGAGGGAATGACTGACTACTCCGGATCAATGATCGGTATCCGCGCGACCGCGATGGTGAACCCCATAGTCGTGAGCTGTCGGCCCTGCTGCATCAGGTTCAGCTTGCTGAAGAACGGAAGCCAGTCGCGTCCCTCACGAGTTGAGTTCGCGATAACAGCGAAAGTGACACGATATCGTGACCTGTCCACCGCCTCCTCAGCGCTGGGCACCAATTGCATCCAGACCCCAAGTGATTCCCGAGGTACCTCACCTTCGATGAGCTGGCGAACCTCAGTTCGGAACACTCCATCGTTGATGAATGTAGAGGCGGAAACGCTGCCTTGGGCGAAGAGATGGCTTAGCGTGGCCGAGCGTGACTTTCGCTTGACGTGGATCAGGTCGCCCTCGTCCGAGAGGACATCACAGAACTCAATGCCGCTGCTGGCACCGCCCGGCCGTTTGATCCGCGCATCGAGTTTGAGTAGATGCTCTGGCGAGCTGAGTGCCAGACGAGCGTTATAGTCCGCCTCGACTTCACCTGTGTGCGCTGGCGGAAGATGAATGCGAGCATCTGGCAGCCCCGCAGCAAACGTATCTACCTCCTCAACGAGGGTAGTGCTGACTGCAAACCAGCGACCTTCGATAAGGACGTGAAGCCGGTCATTGAGGCGCTGCTCGGTCACGAGGCACTGATACAAACTCCAGCGTTTGTCGAAGTTTCCTGAGCGCCCGAATCTGATGAAGACGAACCTCGCCTTGAGGTTTTCGAGTGTGATAGAAACGCGCTCGTCTCCGATGCGGCCGAGGTAATCATCGAGATCCAAGTCGTCGTAAACATGACTTCGGGTGCCACCGATCTTGAAGCCATCGATGTCCTCCCAATCGATCGTCTCCGGCATTGCCATGTGAGTTGATCCTGTTGTCCCTGTTCGCAGCTGTTCCACGAGGAGATCGTTGAGTGCTCGGATGCTCGCGCTGTCTCGCACGAGAGCAAGTTGATCGATCCAGCCAAAGTCGGTCTTGTAGTCATCGGCCATGAACGCGCTCAGCAGGTCGTCGCAAATCGCGGGGAGTTCAGACACTGTGGCCGTGACTCCCATCACCAAGGAATCAGCTCCCGCGATTCTCTTGGAAATGGTTTGGTCACGTGGTTCTCCGGTTACCGCACGTAGGATTTCTCGCGATACATCAACACCAAACGTTGGCAACTCGGCACTCTTGCTCGCCTGGGTGTTGGTCGACACGACAAGGTCTTCGAACGTCTTGGTATCCAAGCTTCGGATCTGACGTGGGTCGATCCGGTTGAGGGCGACGCGAAGCCCGAACTGGTACTCGATTCTCGACAAGTCGAGCATCGAGCGACCGTAACCGAAGGTCAGCGCAAAGATGCGTCCACTTGTACGCAGGAGCAACAGTGCTGATGCCGACGCAACCCGGATACCGCTTAGGTCTTCAGCAAGCACTGGCTGCACGAAGCCGACCCAGGCTGGCACTGACTGGCGGGGCTTGATGTAGTAGAAACGCCCATCGACACCGGTGGAAGAAGCTACGTCAACCGGGACACTGATTTTGTCTTGGTCAAGTGCGTCCTCGAAGTCGCTGACCACTTCGCGGAGGAGATAGAAGGTAAGCCGTCTTGCTTTCATGAGATTCTTCTCGATGTACCCGCGAATCGCTGCGACCGATTCGTGAGCCCGGCTCGGCGTGTGCGTTCGGCGCTCATGCGAGGTTCTTGTACGTCGCCTTGAACACGGCCTCTTCCAGCCAGCGCTTGAAGCTCTCGTTGTCTTGGAATGCCTTGAACAGTTGCGTTTCGTCAACGATCAGGCTGAGCATGGCCTTGCTAAGGGCCCGGTTGCTCTCCACACGGGCATTGGCGGGATCATTGTTGGCTTGTGCGTTCCGGTAGGCCTCGTCTTCAGCAACAAGCCGTGGTATCTCCTCGGCGATGCGGCGTTGGATGCGGTCTGCGTCTTCCCAATCGATGTTGCCAAAGTGGTCGTTGAAACTTCTGACAATCTCCGAGAGCTTTTCCAGCTCGGGGTCGCCCTTGTGGCCACCGCCATCAGCAGGCACCGGGTCAAGAGTGCCGTCTTCGTCATCAAGGACGAGTTTCATCGCGACGGTCTTCTCGACACGGTAAGACTCCAGGTCGATGTTCTCGAGGATGCCTGCGGCGAGATCTTCTTCCTTCGGGGCAGGGAGCTTGGGTACGAGGTTGTCGAGGAAGATCGCGCGCTTCTCCCACTCGACGCTTCCATAAGGCAGCACGCTGGAGAGAAAGTTGTATGTGCGCAGGAAGGCTTTCGCGTCCCCTTTGAACCTGACTTGGTCATCTTCGTCAGGCAGCTCAACATATTCGGCCACGCACGCGTCGAGGAGCGGGTCAAGCTGTTCTCGACCCACACCCTCCAGCCAACGGGCGACAAAAGTGTCGACGTGCTCAGGCGTGTAGATACCGAAGCCATCGAGGTCGTTGATGAGGTCGTGCAGCTTGTTGGCGTCGGTCTCTTCTGAAAGCACCGTGGTGCGGTAGTAAGGATCGAAGGCACGCTTGATGTCGTCCGCGTCATTTGCGAAGTCGAGCACGAAGGTGTCGCGCTTGGCGGGGTGCGCCCGGTTGAGGCGCGAGAGCGCCTGCACGGCAAGCACTCCCGACAGGGTCTTGTCGACGTACATCGTATGCATTAGCGGCTCGTCGTAACCGGTCTGGAATTTGTTGGCGACGACAAGGATCCGGTAGGGATCGTCCTTGATCTTGTCAGCGATCGCCGCCGACGGAAAGCCATTCAAACTGGACTCGGTAACCTTGCCGCCCATGTAGTCGTGTTCCCCCGAGAATGCGACGATGACTCGGTACGGACTCTTGCGAGCAGCCAAGGCATCGTGCACGGCATGGAAGTACTCGATGCAACGCGGGATCGATGGCGTCACGATCATGGCGCGTGCCTGACCCGCGATCTTCTGCTTAGTAATCACCTGGTCAAGGAAGTGTTCAACCATGATCTGTGATTTCTGGGCGATCGCGTGCTGGTTTCCTTCGACGTATGCACGCAGCTTCTTCGAGGCGCGCTTGGCATCGAACTCGGGGTCGTCGGCGACGGTCTTCATCAGTTTGTAGTAACTGCCGACCGGGGTGTAGCTCGCAAGCACATCCATGATGAAGCCCTCTTGGATTGCCTGCTTCATCGTGTACGAGTGGAACGGTCTATAGCTGACGGTGCCGTCAAGGTTCGCGACCGGCTCACCGAACATCTGAAGTGTCTTGTTCTTCGGGGTCGCAGTGAACGCGAAGTAGCTCGCGTTGGTCAGCATCTTCTTGCTCTCGATGATCGCGTTGATCTGATCCTCGAACGTGACCTCGTCGTCTTCGGCCGTTTCGACCGCCGCAAGTGCTCGCGAGACAGAAGCTGACGTCTTCGATCCTTGAGAGGAGTGAGCCTCGTCGATGATGATCGCAAAAGTACGGTCTCGGTGCCCTACTCCGATGTCGTCGAGGATGTAGGGGAACTTCTGCACGGTGGTGATGATGATCTTCTTGCCGTCGGTGATCGCGCGGCGCAGGTCGCCCGACCTGTCGGCGTGCATCACGGTGGAGCCGACTTGCAGGAACGATTTGATCGTCTGAGTGAGTTGGCTGTCGAGGAGGATGCGATCGGTGACGACGATGATCGAGTCGAAAGCGACCTTGCCGGCGTGCGCCGCCTCGGTGAGTTGGTGGGTGAGCCAAGCGATGGAGTTTGACTTACCGCTGCCCGCCGAATGCTGGACCAGGTATTTGCGACCGGCACCATGAGCGGCAACGTCGGCGAGGAGGTTGCGGACGACGTCGAGCTGGTGAAAGCGCGGGAAGATTGCCTTGCGGGACTTCTTGCCGGTCTTGGGGTTCTTCTCCTCCACTATTTGCGCGTAGTTCTCGATGATCCCGGCGAGACTGGCAGGGGCGAGGATGCGTCGCCACAGGTAGTCAGTCTTGAGCCCATCAGGGTTGGGTGGGTTGCCTGCGCCGTCGTTGTAGCCCTGGTCGAACGGCAGGAACCATGACGACTTTCCCGTGAGGTCGGTGCAGAACTTCACCCGCTGGTCATCAAGCGCGAAGTGCGCGATTGTGCGTCCGAACCCGAACAGTGGATCGCGAGGGTCTCGGTCGCGCCGATACTGCTCGACGGCGTCGTCAACGGTCTGGTTGGTGATGTTGTTCTTCAGCTCGAACGTGAAGATCGGTAACCCATTGACAAAAGCCACAAGGTCGATCGCGTCACCGGTCGCACTGACACTGTGGTGCACCTGCCGGGTGATGACGAATCGATTGGTTTCGAACTGCTCGGTGGCTTTCGCGTTGCCGTCTGTGGGCGTCGGGTAATAGAGGTCAAGGTGGTGGCCGAGATGGTCGATGCCGTTGCGGAGCAGATGCACGACGCCGCGCCGTGTGACCTCGCCCTGGAGCCGTGCGAGAAACTTATGGCGTGTCGGCGATGGGGCCGCCAACCCGAGCGACTCAACGAGCTTCGGCTGTGTCCCTTCGACGAACGCGGCAAGCTCGCCTATGTCAATCGCATACGAGGCATTGAAATCCTCGGGCACGCCCTCGACCCAGCCACCTTCGACCATCTGGTCGACGATGAGCGCTTCAAGGCTCTCTTCGTTGAGTCGCCGCACGCTCACTGCCCATGCTCCGTGTCCCATTTCAGGGTGATCTTGAGCTCGTGACCCCATGCATAATCGGTGGTGATCTTCTGCGCCTGCCCAAGCACGATGCTCGGTGCAATGCCTAACGCGGCGGCGAGGTCACGCACCTCAGTGATGTTGCGGCTAGCGGGCAGTCGGTCACGGTACTCGACGGGTACGAGTGTGCGCGATGCGAACTCGTCAGCCTCATCCTCTGCCCTGTCGCCGGCACCTTGTAGGAAAACCGTCGTGTGGTCGTGCAACAACACGTGTCCAAGTTCATGGAAGAGCGTGAACCAGAGCTGGTCATCCTTCTTGCCGCGCACGGAAAGCTGCACCACCGGATGCCCCGCAATCCAACGGGTTGCGCCGTGCACGCCGAACCCGGGGATCGGTGGGATCAGGCATAACGCGACGCCGACACTTCGTAACAACGCTTCCGCCTCGGCAATCGCCGCAACAGGATTCGGCTGCGCCGTCAACGCACGCAACTGCGGGATCAACGCTTCAAGACCGGCCTTGTCGAAGTCAGGTAAATCATCGATCTTGGCCTGCCGCTCACCGAGTGCAAGCCACGTTGCGCGCTCATGTGTCTTATCGGCTTCAAGCACGGCCTTGCGGTAGGCGACTTTCGCGTGCACCCAGGTTGCGTCGAACGCGTCGAGGTGACCAATGCCGAGAATTGGCAACAGTTCACGAACCGCCCCCACTTTGTCGCGCACGGGCGCGGTGATGAACTCCCACTTGCGCAGGTACGCCAAAGGAAAGAGCTTGGCCTGTTCATACTGCGCGGCCAGCTTGTCTTCCTCCGCAAGACGCGCGAGGTCTTCGCGGTACCCGGCCTCAAAGCTATTCCAAATCCGTGCAGGGATGCCCGTGACGCGCTCCAACCCGAGGGCAATCGTCGCCGACAGCGGAGCCTTTCCGGAGAGCAACTCGGAGACGTGCTTGGGGGTGACGTCGAGGCGACGTGCCAGTTCGGCGGCGTTGATGCCGTGCTCTTCGAGCCATTCTTCAATGTGCTCCCCGGGAGCAACGGCGTAGTTCGGTAGGGCGGTCATGGCGGGCTCCCTTCTTAGGATGTCTTGATTGTCAGCGTTTGTGATAGTCGATGATTTCAACGACGAGCACTGTGATGGTTCCCTCATCGGGATTCACGATGAGCCTCCAGTTGGCAGTCAGCCTCCCGGACCACTGCCCCGATCGGTCGCCGATCAACTCTTCCCACCTGCCAGTGAAGAACAGCAGGTCGCCCATCTCGGCGGCCCGGCGCAACTCGTCGAGACGCAGTCGCAGAGCTTTCGCCACCTGCGCACCGAGCTTGCGCTGCATATGGCGCTCGTCGGTGCATCGGCGTTCCAACTCGTTGTCCGCGTATCGTAGCTCCATCGTGTTACCTAAATCGTAACACTCAAAGCGCGGATTCGGAAGACTGCGGCATCACTCATCGCCAGCCTCCGCAATCTCGTCTGGTTCCGCCTCGGAGTCAGCAACGAGGTCAACGACGTCTGGAGCGTCCGGCAGTGTTGTCGCAATTGCCCGCACGTCGACTTGTCCCGTTACGGCGTCGGCGATCAAGCGTGTGCGGAACTCCTGTAGCAGTGAAATCTCACGTTGCACCCGAGATCGTACCGGTGCAGTTTCAGCATGCTGGTCCTTGATCGTGCGCACAATACGGTGCTGCTCTTCAATCGGGGGAAGCGGCAACACGATAGCGCCAAAACCCTCGTAGTAGAGGCGCATGAAACCCGATGAACCCGTGCCAAGCCCATTTGAACGTCGGCGAAACTCGGCCATCGCTACATCCGTCTTAAAGAGCGAAAGGTAGAAGTCAGCGGATAGTCCCTGCGAGACCGTCATTGTCGCGTAGTCAGGACTCACAAGTCCTTTCCTATCCGCAACACCAAACAGTCCGATCGCTGCACGCATTCGATTCATTACCAACTCGCCAGGTAGGACAATCTTGTAGCCGACGAGACTCTCTGATGGGATCGGCGTTGCGGTAAATTCCTTCGCATCAACGAGTCCTTCCCGCATACGCAACGAAAGCAGCCCTTCAGTTCCAGTTGCGCTCCGCCGATCTATCTCCCTAAACAGTCGCTTAGCTGGCACGATGTCCCAGCGCGATGGGATTGACCCTAACCACGGAATTCGGTTTTCTCCTCTTGCACCGATCGACCCAGCAAGGTCGTTCGCCACAGCCCGATCCATCTCTTCGAGGAGGGCGATGAGGCGGCGCTTGGCAGCGATGGCCTTGTCGATGCGGGCGTTCGCGTGGGCGAGGTACTTCACGATCGCCGCCTGCTCCTCCGCCGGTGGGAGCTTCACCTCGATGTTACGCATTCGCGGAATATTCAGATCCCACTGGCCGATCCTGACCCCGTCGGAAGCTGCGCCGAACTTGGCTACGAAGGGTTTGCTGCGAAGCAGGTACTCGCCGAAGCGGGGTACCGCGAAGTCAGCTTCAAAGACGAAGTAGGCGGGACTGACGATGCCGTCAACCGGCGCGAGGCCGAGTGACCCCTGCCAAGCCTTCATTTTGTTGATGACAAGGTCTCCCGTGCGAGCAACCTTGTAATTACTCAGATCTTCAGGGATTACGTTGTGATTCGTATCCTCAGCGGAACGTACAAAGACGCCTCGTTCACGTGCAACGGTGAGCAATGGCAGATCGACACGGTTCCGCTCACTTCGCGGCACCAGCAACGAGCGCAACGAACGTGTCTGCCAACCATGCTCAGCGCGGTTAGCCGGTCGGAGTGCGAAGATTCCGTCGGCCATCACTCAGCCTCCGCGATTCCCGCGACACGGAACAGGTCATCGGGGTTCCACACTTGTTTGGCGATCTCTCGGTACAGTTCACCGCGCTCGGTGATCGAGGCCGCAGTGAAGGTTTCGTACGGGCGAAGATCAAGACCTGAAGCCGCGACGAACCTCATGAAGCCCGGGTTCTTCTCGTATGCCTGAGGGTCAAGCGACGCCGCGAGGAGGTTCTGTGAGAAGTAGCGGGGACGCTTCGCAGCAAACGAATCGTCTCCGTAACTGGCGTTGTGTTGCTTGGGCAGCAGGAGCAAATCACCGACGCGATTGCGATGCCTAGCGAAGTCGGCCTCATGGGCGAACTCGTCGGTGTGCTGCTCGGGGTGGTTCGACCAGATGTGCTCGACTTCGTACTTCACACTCGCACCGCCGGTTAGTTCGACGTAATTCGATGCCTGCCCAGCGGCAACCGTGATGTGGTCGGTCAGGCGTGCAAGGATCCGGTGGAGCTGGCTACGATTCTGCTGGTGCACATACAGGTCACTATTGGAGTCGAACGTCTCGGGTTCCCCAGCTAGGTAGCCATGAAGCTCGGCCCCAAGTTCGGGCACGCTGAGCCCTCGAAGCCGAAACATGAGAACAGTCATGCCGTACTGCATCGTGGAATAGTCGGTGGCACGGAAGTTCCAGATACGCCAGGCGAGCAGAATATCAACGAAGCGGCTGACCAGTTCCAGCTTCGTGTCGATAGTGTCCGCGTCATCGCCCACGACCAATGGTGCGAGCAGCATCTGATTCTGCAAAGTGAAACGGTTGTCAGCGTTGTACCGGACGAACCGCAGTGGGCTCGTCGCATCAGCCGCTACTTCTGCCTTGGTGATCCGCTCGTACTGACGCGCATAGAAGTCGAGATCGCGAGTCACGAAAGCGCTGAACGCATCGGCTGATGTGAGCCCGATCCTTTGGGAGTCGTTACGCAGCCAGCGGTGAAATTCGGTACCGATCCGATCCCAGTCCTGTGGCCTGGCGTCTTTCTTGCGCTCACGAATCTTGGTGGAGTACTGGCTACGCAGCCAGGTCTTGAGAAAGTCAGAACTCAAGCCGTCACCGAGGTCATCGAATCGACGCATCCTGGAACGCCACAGTTCGTTAGCCTTCGCGCGGGGGGATCCGTCGTCAATATTTGAGAGCAAGTAGCCCTTGAGCATGTCCGCCGGAGTGAGCTTGAGGCCACGGTCATTCATCGTCTCGAAGATCGCGTAGGCATCGTCGTCGTTGTAGGCAGTGATCTGGACGATCTGAACGCGATCTTTGAACCAGTCAATGAAGTACGGAAGCACGTTACCCTTGAGCTCATCCGGGAAGAGAGCGTCGATCTCACCGTAGCGAGCAACCAAGGTATGTACCGATTCAACCGCTTCAACCGGGGCGTCGTACTCTCCGTACTCGAACAGGCCATGCATACAGTCGTTTCGGTCGGCGACGTCGAGGTTGAAAGACTTCTCCCCGTAAGCCTCCGAATAGATCAACTCATCGACCTTCACCTCGGAGGTGCCGAGCTCCGACTGGAGGCGGCGCAGGTAGGTGAGGAACAACGTCAAGGTAGTGAGGCGCTGCTGCCCGTCAACAACGAATGGCTGGCTACCCTTCTGTGAGACGATGATCGAGCCGAGGAAGTAGCCGGGGTATTCCCCGACGGCCGTGCGCTTGTGGTCCGGGCTGTATAGCTGCAAGAACTTTGCAGTCAGGTCGGTAACAAGTTCAGCGAGTTGCTTGGCCTCCCACTTGTACTCGCGCTGGTAATAGTCGATCGAATACTTCTTGTCTTTGAGCACCTCGGCGATGGTCTTGGCAACGCCGTCAATACTGTTGGCCCGTTCGCTCATGCTTCACCGCCCGCGATCTCGGCGATCAGGTCATCGGTTTCGGCTTCAAGCGCGCGAATGTCAGCCTGGATCTCAGCGAGCGTGCGCATCGGCGCTGGCTTGTAGAAGTGCCGGGTGAACGAGATCTCGTAGCCGATCTTCGTTTTCGAATCGTCGATCCATGCATCCGGGGCGTACGGCGTGACCTCGCGGCGGAAGAACGCCTCGATGCCGTCGGTGTGCTCTCCCGAGGGCTCAGTGAGCGGTACCTGCTCGGTGTCGCGAAGCTCAGTGTCGGGTTCGTACTCGACCACACGGTTGCGACCATCGATCACGGCCTCGTAGCGACCGTGGAGCGGGTCAGGTGTCGCGGCGTACGGCAACGCTTTCTTGATGACAGGCGGGGCCAGCTCGTCGCGGACGCCGTCTTCTTTGAGTTGCTTGATCTCCTTGACCGTGTAGACCCTGTTCGGGTCGATGCCTTGAATACGTAGTGGTCGCTCGACGGTGATCTTGGAGTACCCGAAGTCAACGCCATCGAACACCTTCGAGCGGTCAGGGTCGCCGTACTCGTCGAATGCCTTGAAGGCTTCGAGAACTTTGTCGGCATCGGTGGCGCTGACTTCGACACCCTTCTCACCGAGGTTCTTGCGCAGAGGCGTGTTCCAGCCCGTCGCGTCAATGAGCTGGACCTTGCCCTTTCGACGCTCTTCCTTGCGGTTGGAAAGAACCCACACGTATGTGGCAATTCCAGTGTTGTAGAACATCTTGAGCGGTAGGGCGACGATCGCTTCGAGCCAGTCGTTCTCGATGATCCAGCGGCGCATGTTGCTCTCGCCCTGGCCAGCATCGCCGGTGAACAGTGACGAGCCGTTGTGTACAGACGCAATACGGGAGCCACCTGGCGTGTCCCGCTTCATCTTCGAAATCAGGTTCGCAAGGAACATCAGCTGGCCGTCGCTACTGCGGGTGACGAGCGAGTATTCGTTATCCCCGTCGTGGCTGACCACGAACCGCGGGTCGATGATCTTCTTCGCTCCGCCAAGGCGGTCCTGGTCGGTCTTCCAGCTCTTGCCATACGGCGGATTGGAGAGCATGAAGTCGAACTCCTGACCCGCGAAGGCGTCGTTCGACAGCGTCGAGTACTCCGGGCCACCCTTGATGTTGTCCGCTGCCGAGCCCTCCCCCTTGAGAATCAGGTCGGCCTTCGCGATGGCATACGTCTCCGCGTTGATCTCCTGCCCGTAGAGGTGAGTGGAAATCTTCTTGCCCGCGGGCTCCGTGAGGTGCTTGAGCGTTTCTTCAGCGACGGTGAGCATGCCACCGGTGCCCATCGCGCCGTCATAGAGGCGGTAGGTGCCCGACCGGATCGTGTCGGCGATCGGCTCGAACATTAACCGCGTCATTAAGCGCACCGCGTCACGCGGTGTCCAGTGCTCGCCCGCCTCTTCGTTGTTCTCTTCGTTGAACCGACGCACCAGCTCTTCGAAGACGGTGCCCATCCCGTGGTTGTCGAGGCCGGTTGGCGAGAGGTCAAGATCAGATGACAAGAACTTCTCTATCAGCGCGCCGAGGGCGTCGGCCTTGGTCAAGCGAGGAAGTTGATTGCGGAACTCGAAGTTGTCGATGATCTCCTGCACGTTCTGCGAGAAGCCATCTAAGTAGGCCTCGAAGTTCTGTCGCAAGCGGGTGGCGTTCGCTGTGTTTCGCAGGTCTTTCAGGGTGAAGCCGGAGTGATTGTAAAAATCCTGCCCAGCCGCCTGACGCAGCGGGCCATCCTGATTGGCGATGCCTGCGCCATCGAGAGTCTCCTTCATCTGCCTGACCGCGTCGCGAGTTGGCTCCAACACGCTGTCGAGGCGTCGGAGCACAGTGAAGGGCAGGATCACGTCGCGATACTTACCGCGCACATACAGGTCGCGAAGAACGTCATCAGCGATGCTCCAGATCAACGAAACGATCCGTGCATGGTTGATTGAGTTACTCGGCAACTGCTGTCGTCCTTCGATTCGCGCTGGGTAGGTCTGACGCGAAGTGCGTTCGACTGGCTGCACAACGGATCGCGTTGGAGCAGACAGAGGCACACCTCGCTCGATGACCCGTGGGCTACCACCAACATTCTCTCAGGGTTCTACCCGGACCCATACCGACGAGTATGGAATTACGCTGGCCTTACCGACAGCGAGATAGAGGCAGCTGATGAGCGAAAGTCGAAGAGGCCCAGGGCGGCCAGCGTATGACTCCAAGCAAAAGCTAATGGCTGCGACCTGCGCACTTCTTGCCGAGCGAGGCTTCGAAGCGACGAGTCCGCTGATGATTCAGCAGCGCTCAGGTATCGGTCACGGCAGCATGTATCACCACTATCAAGGCAAGGACGCCCTCGCCCTGGGTGCGATCAGCCACATGCGCGGCCAGGCCATCACGTTCCTCGAAGGCCAGCTCCAACAGGGTGCTGTGTCTGATCCGGACGCTGTGCTCGAGCGCGTCACCACGGCACTGGAACGATTGTTCGCACGGCGAGAGGGTCAGGCACTGATTCGACTACTGGCCGACTCGGTCGCCGGAGCGATCAAGGCTCTGGCGGTGTCCATACAAGATTGGCTCGACGAGATCCGAACGACAATCATCGTAGGGCTCCGCAACGATCAGCCCGGTGACGACCCCGAGATTGCGGACGGTGCCGCTCGTCTCCTCGCTCCAGAGTTCGAAGCTCGCGCCGAAGAACTGCTCAGTACCGCGCTTGGTCGGGGCCTCCGGCATCTTCCACGGTTGGCGCTGTTACCGAATTAGTAGAAGCCGAGTAGCCGGGCCTGCGTGCAATTCCATACGTACTAGTACGGATCCTCGCTTGCAAGACGCGTGGCAGCTCAAACGATGGACTTCTGGACCAGAGTAATTCCGACCTGAGTCATGTTCCGGGGAACGCGTGCGCACCTACTGGGTATGAAGACACCAGAGAGATACTTGCGGCTGAGGATGACGCGGCGGGATGATCCAGACGTGGCTCGGCTGGTCGAGCTGATCTTGAACATCACCGAAGCCCGATACCAAGCACACGTCGACGGCGATCCCGACCCTTACGGGCTGTCACCACCCGATCAGTTCACCGCCCGCAGTCCGACTACTTTCGCTACACCGACTGCTTCCGATCCGGAGAGCCGGCGCGGTACCGTGGAATAGTAAGAATCCCGCGTACGGGGTGTCGTGGTCTCAAACCTCACCGGCATCAACTGGTGGGCAACATATTCGAAGATCATCCGGTAGTCATGCTGTGTGGTCGGGCTTACAGTCTTCGGGCTCATCTCACGATCGACACCTCATTCCGCCTTCAGTGGCGGTGCGGGATCGTTTGAGATCTCAAGGAGCCCCCATGACCATAACTATCGCGCCACCCGACACCGATACCCCACCGATGCACGCGGTGACCTACCTTCGCGTCTCCACCCGTGAACAGGCCGAACGAGGTGGAACCGAGGAAGGGTTCTCGATCCCGGCGCAGCGAGAAGCGAACCATCGCAAAGCGGACGACCTCGGCGCACGGGTCGTGCGGGAGTTCATCGACGCGGGCGAGTCCGCGCGGTCTGCTGATCGCGACGGGTTGCAGGAGATGCTCGCGTTCATCCAAGCCACCCGGGTGCAGGTGTGCATCGTGCATAAGCTTGATCGTCTCGCACGTAACCGTGCCGACGACGTGCAGATCCACCAAGCACTCCTCGCTGCAGGAGTCACGCTGGTGTCGGCGACGGAATCGATCGATCAGACACCGTCAGGGATGCTGGTGCACGGGATCATGTCCTCGATCGCAGAGTTCTACTCCCGCAATCTCGCCACCGAAGTCACGAAAGGGTTGACGCAGAAGGTCGCGCAGGGTGGCACACCGATGCGTGCACCCGTCGGCTACCGCAACATTCGATACATCGATGACAACGGCCGCGAAGTCCGCACAGTCGAGGTTGATCCCGACCGGGCACCTCTCATCCGGTGGGCATTCGAGCAGTACGCAACCGGTGAGACCTCGGTCGTACAGCTCCTCCACGATCTCACCATGCGAGGCCTCACAACGTTGCCGTCACCGAATCGTCCGGCGAAGCCGCTGGGGCGGAACACGCTCTACAAGCTACTCATCAACCCGTACTACGCCGGAATCATCCGCTACAAGGGCGCATTACATCCCGGCGCTCATGAACCACTCGTCACCCCGGAGCTGTTCGACCAGGTGCAATCGCTGTTGAAGGCGCGCAGCGCCAGAGCGACCCGACACGTCCGCCATGCGCATCATCTGAAGGGACTACTGCACTGCGGAACATGCGGATCACGAATGCTGCTGGACTTCGCCACCAACCCACGCGGCACAACCTACGCCTACTTCGTCTGCTCAGGCCGCGCCGCGAAGAGGACGACCTGCACGAGGCGAGCCGTCCCCGTCCAGATAGCTGAGCGACTGGTCGAGGACTCGTATCGAGCGATCACGATCAGCGAGAGAACGTACCGGGAAGTGAGTGCCCGGCTGACCGCGGCGTTCGATAAACGCTCTGCCGGCCGTGACGACGAGCTCGCAGACCTCACCAACAATCGCACCCGGTTAGAAACCGAGAGCGACAAGATTCTCGCCGCGCACTTCGCCGATGCCATCGACCTATCAACGCTGAAACGGCATCAAGACAGGATCAGGGCCGGACTCGCAGACATTGATCGTCGTCTCGCCGAGCACGATCAGCACCACAGCGGATCCCGAGCATTCCTGCACGACTCCCTACGGCTGCTGACCGACGCACACCGCGCCTACACCCACTCAGGAGACGGCGACCGACGGATCGCGAACCAGGCCTTCTATACACGGCTGGAAATCACTGAAGACGAACAACTACGCACGACGCTCGCCGAACCCTTCGCCGCCATCATGGAAGCCTCACAGACCGGGGATGCAGAACGGGAACACACAACATCAAGCAATGTCGTGTGTTCCCGTAAGGAACTTTGGGTGGACCCTAGGAGATTCGAACTCCTGACCTCCTCGATGCGAACGAGGCGCGCTACCAACTGCGCCAAGGGCCCGCAGTGCGTTGCAACATTATCACGAGAGCGCGGCCCGTTTTGTCACGCGCCG
>Ga0247741_1001114_pt1 | contig 14802 bp, 12 predicted proteins | sample UWRJL213509R2_FD_180945 | JGI IMG/M metagenome (GOLD analysis project Ga0247741, IMG submission 180945) | Plant litter microbial communities from Arlington Agricultural Research Station in Wisconsin, United States - UWRJ-L213-509R-2 | ecosystem: Environmental > Terrestrial > Plant litter >... | reverse complement strand
CAATTGATGGAGAATTATATGGGAAGACGTACATTTCCCGAGAGACACTAACATGGCAGCCCCTCACACTCATATCTGATACACCCGTCTGACCAAACGAAACCCACTAGTAAACTATAGGTCAGTCTTGTCTCACATTTTTGAACGAGTGCTCTCGACTCACGCCACATAATGTAGACACAACCACACCGAGTCCCATTAAAAATGCTAGAATCGGTTTGGAGCAATCGTACAGTGCGTAAATTCTCAAGCTTGCGAGCACTGGGATGGTGTTAAGTTTCAATGTGTATTGAGAATAATAAATTCAGCCTACCACAGACGAATGCTTCTGTGAAAACTAGCATTAATCGTCTGAAGAGTAGATAATGCCGACAGCTGAGTGCAATCCTGTTATACCAAGACCATCCGTGTACGCGATATTCCTCACCTCTATCATAATTGAGAGTTAGATTAACCATTCTCAACAACGCTGAGGTGCCACTCACCGTTGCCGATAAGGTATAGAATGGCATAACTGCGACCACAATATTTCCAAAGAACGCAAAGTACCGATTCACCAGGAACCAGTACGAGCCTCGGTGCCCGCACTTTCCCCACAGATGCTCGACCTCTGTTTCTGCAGAGCCTCTCGTTTATTATCGTTCAAGATAGAAGATTGATAATTTACACACTGAAGGTAATGATATGATCATAGTAGAGAATAACTATAGATAAACAGAGCAATCCATCAGCCTCTCGGTGGTGACTGAGACTCAAAAAAATCATACCAACACCCAATAAGAGAAAATAATTGTTTAATCGGCTACCTCGATTCGTAGTGTGAGATAAGTCAAATTATTCCCCGAAAAAAAAGACGCGACTGACATCTCTAGGGCAGTCGCTGCGCTATCAGGAGCAGCGCTCATAGTAGCATCCATGAAGGGAGGAAACGGCTGTGACTCGCCGTCAGATGGCAGATGTGTGGTTTTATAGTGAGGTCTATTTATACCCTGCACTGGCACCAATGTTTGTATCAAAATCTGATCGTTCGGACCTGAAGCGTTCAAACGAAGGATTCGAAGTGATACAAGAAGTTTTAAGGCCTGTGCGGTATTGTGAGACCCATCAACTGCGCCCACTGAGGTTCATCTTCTCCGAGCATAGCTGACCTCTTCTGATTTAGTCTGTGTGCTATGCCCCCAAAGGATGTAGGCGCTACTAACCGCCATGGACTAAGAGCGGCCATTAGTGGCTGCAGACGCAATAACGAGCACTTGGCTACAGTGAAGATGGCTAGAGAATAAACGCCTGAGTAGGTGATTTCCTTGTTTAATCGCCTTGACCCTTTTATGTCCAAAATCGTCGTCAATAGGGCTGCATCAGTCATGTCAATTGGCATCTACATATAGCCAACGCATCCCACCAATCCTCATCATTCTTGCACCATTGCCCGACAACCTAGCCCTTGTTATGTACATACAACCATTGGGCTTGGAACTGAAACAAATGTACCAGAATTTTTCTCAATCTCCACTTTTTCCCGTCCTCAATCGCCATGTCCTTCCTCGTTATTGCTCAAGGTTGCAGAAAATTCAAAACTTCGGTCTGGAACTTCATTCGTGGATCTGGCGGAGAAATTTAACGTACTACTATCTTACTAGCCACCACACGCCGAGGCCCACCGGCATGATAACCACATTCCGGGATGTCTTCTCCAATTCGTTTTGTTCACCAGTCACATTCACATAATTTCTCAGGACGCCGATACCTATGTAAGAGGTTCTACAAAAGCTTCAATTGGGAGGGAAGTATTGCTTATCGCGACGCTCACAATCACTGGTAATTCTGACTTCTCATAATAACCTGGTACTGCTTTTAACAACACTCGGCGATGGGCCATAAATTCTTTATCTTATAAGTAAACGCCTGCGATGACTCGGTGATAATCAGGTCCTAGCCCGTATTCCTCGTCCCGAAGTATAATGTAACTAACTCAGAGCTCTCTCCAGATTGTCACACCTTTCGTCCTCTTTAAACGCCATTTCTAGTGGTTCACTCTTTCAAGAACAGGCCTGCTATAGTGCATAAGCACCCGTCCCAAATTCATGCTCGTGAGTTCAATCATTCACTTTACGAACATCTCGTTAAGCGGCACCCAGACGGTCAATAAGTTCCCGATGCAGGTGACGACGGTGATTCAGAGAGCTATATTTTTACTGTCATAAATCTGTGTATTAGCTTATAGATTGATAGGCGAATGTATAAATTCTAAAATGTGGAGGAAGCGAGGCGAGTGACCTGTATTACTCAGTATATTACTTTCCTTCCTCGGGCTTGGCGTGCTCCTTTGATATGATATCCCCCTCGTGCACTCCACGGTCAGGATCCTCCTTCAAATCTGAAAATGAAGTGTTGGTAAAAAACCTGATGACTGGGGGTGATCATCGGAAGTTAACTTCATTGAGTCTCTCAAGCTTGGGTTCACCTCTACAAAAAGATAGATCTGGCAGGAGTTGGGACCGTTTTTGCGTTCATTGAAAACACTTTCATCTCAATCTGAATCCAGCTAAATTGGAAAGGTACATGAGAACGTTAGCTCTATTCCTACATGGTGAATCAGCAAAGTGGTCGGGTTACAGAACGTCCAGAAGACGAAAACGTGACGACTAATCCATCTCCAGACTATCACGAATGAGAACCTCGACGTTTGGCGTACGCGGTGTGATAATGCACTTAAATGGCAAGGGATACCTGACCGCGAATCACAGTTAGTTTGCATTCAAGAACCCGTAGCTGAACATCATACGATATTAGTCCGGTGGTCACCTCTGCCTTCAGTCGTGAGGGCCTTCCTTCAGCGTCGATGGGAGGTTTTATATCAAACACAGCCAACACTGATGATATGATGGCATATAGCGACTCATCACTCAAGTGTCTCCCCGGACAGATACTAGAGTATTTCGGACTGGTCAGCGGTCTTCATATAATATTTCTGCAGAGATAAACACACCGACGACCAAAACCGAATGACGCTGAATTTGGGTCTCTAACACTGGGGTCGACCTCCCCATCTTTTAGAAAGCGTTCGGGCCTAAATTCCGAAGGCTCGGGATATTGTTCCGAATCGTGCAAAATTGACCTTCGGTACAGAATCAGAATGACGGATTATCAATGGGAATCACAGTGATACTAACCACGAGTTCCCCAAAACTATAGTACCCTTGGCAATAAAATATCCATCATACTCGTCGTCCGCAGTACACATATGTGGAACAGCTGTAAAGTAATTAAGAGTCGAAAGAACCTTGGATAAATGAAGTAAAATTACCCAAGGGTGTCACCGGTTGCCATCGCATGGCTTCCTTAACAGTAGCGTTGATGTAAGGTAGGGCGTTTCTGTCGCTGAAAGCGGGGAGGCGGTGCTTCCCAATGACTGCGTCGATCTCAAGTTGAGCCTTCTTCTGGACTTCTGGGTACATGGCCATCGCAAGGAAGAATGACTGGACTGCTGAAACTGTCTGCATGCAACAATAATCTAAGCAAGAATGCAAATGGGAAGAGTGTCTATTTGCTCACAGTATCCGCGCCACCTAAAACCAGGAAAGACTTATAAGAGTGAGAACTTCAATTGTAAGTGAGAAGAACACACCGGCATACGCGACTGCGGCGACGTCTTTTGCTATCCTTTCTTCCTCGGCTCGCATTGGACTGCTCTCATCCGGTAGCTTTTCTATTAGAATTGCCGCAACAGAAGGAGGTGCTGTTCCTCTTGCCTGGAAATAAAATTAAGATCGACGCCGAAACAATGGAACTGGACTGTGGCTTGACTCACCAGCTGATCTTTAACATACTGGAAAGGTCTCTCGCGCATTTCCTCGGTAATCCTCCGCCAGTATTCAGCCTTTTTTCGAAAACCTGCGCCTGGAACCCAGCTAGGAATATGTTTTAAGATTGGAAGATAATCCACCCAAAATCTTCCAGGTATCCCTGCTTCAGCGAAGCCATTCAGAGAAATTTCGGCAGTGGAGATAAAGGGGTCCTCAGATTCCTTGACCATGATGTCGTAGACAGCATTTAGGATCGTGGCGGCGAAAGCACTGGAAAATAGGGTCATGAGTAGCGAGCTAGAGAGAGTTTGACCATTCGATCTTACTGCCGGATGTGATGCCTAAAGTTCTCGGGCGACTTGAGGAGGCGATATAGGAATGCACGCACCTCTCGAGTCTGGACTGGCTGGTACTTCTTTACGACATTTGGGTGGAAATGTTCGTGGAAAGCTCGTCGATGCCGCCGCCACCACTGACCGTACGGGAGCAAACCGAAGCTGAAGTCCCATTCCATTCTGATGACATGTCAGTTGCAGAGAAAAATGTCGCAGAGGAACAAGATCCCTACAAATCCACGAGCATCGTCGAGCCCATCCGATCTGAATAATTCGTGGACCGCTTCTCGAAGAGGTCACTGGTTCTCTTCAGGCTATTTAGAACGAGGAATGGTTGTCCGAGCACTTTGAAGAATATCATGTCACCTAATGAGGGTCAAATCGAGATATTTCGTAGGCTAAGTGTCTGGAGCAGCTCACCATAATTTTTTCCCCATTCATCGTATGTAAGCCATGGTTTATCGGAGGGCACATCAAGCAAGTTCCCGACGATCGGGTAGCCCTTTGGACCGGGAGGATAAGGTAGCCGTTTTGAATTGCGTTTAGATCCTCGCGCAGCTGCCAGGCCACTAAAATAAAGGAGTATGACAGCGACAAGTGTATAGTATGGGTGGGTCGCAGCCAAACCCGTCACTGCAGAGCTGAAGGACATCTCTTAGGCAACGAAAGTAGCCAGGGTTTGTGAAGACATTTATACCTTTGTACAGCGACCAATAGTAAGCACTCCAATGCGAAGTGGAGCGCCGATAAGAGAAGTCCGGGAGAATTCAGCGAGGTTCATAACAAACATCCAAAGATAGCAGGAAGCACCACCCGACAAAAATACAATCATGTCAGCTGGCCAATTGCGAATACTTAATACCAGTAACAGCAAAATAGCTCGCTCCAGGCTTTTTCACTTACAAATCAAGAATTGTCACGGACTCAGTACGAGAAAGCGGCTGCCAATGTCATTCAAACGTTTAAGGCCCCAATGTAAGATGTTTCTGCAAGCGGCGCTGGTAGCATATCGGAAAACCTTCAGTTCAGCAATTGGGACTAACATCGCGAACTGTGCTCATATGTATTGATAAACACCTGCATTGTAGCGTGTCTCCGTCAAACCTTTTGTATCAGTAACCGTCAACGTCGATAAGTCATTCCAAGTTTGAAAATATAATACATCAATGGCTATCAAATCTGATAAGTTCCCCTACTGTGGCGTATTTTACCAATTGAAGCTTGAGCATCAGTAAGCCGGCTACTACTCGGATGGGGATGGTGTCATTTTCATTATCGCACGTCTATGGCCCAGAAATATAAATGCTGTTTATATTTGAACCTGCATACATCATATATCCTCGTACATAGTGGGCCGCCTTTTACTTGAGATAATCAACAATCCGTTAAGATTGCTGTCCATATAAAATGGTCATCATGCTCGCAGAAACTTATACTATACAGCGCCTTTATACTCCAAAACCATTGCCAAGGGTGTGTTTTCCCGCAGCCGCCCAGTGGAGGGAACTTGGCAATGGCTCTAGAACAAAAACATCGTTTATATTTGTATTCGCTGTCAAACTGAATACTCAAAGTCAAACAAACGATATTATTGTTGATAAAGTCGAAGGCCAGATCAAATAGTATTCGAACAGCTTGGCGATACAAATAAATAGTTCTCTTTTATCTTGGAGCGACTAATGTCCGAAAGGTCGGCTGGTAACGTGACATTCCTATGGGCACAATACCTAGACAGGGTGCGAACAATTCCGTGCGCCACAGTTTGCACAGACAAACCTGTTTTGGAAGGAAAGCGGGAATATGACGCAAGACCGCTGCCTCTACCTTCAACACTTATTCTACTCGCTGAACCGAAATCGAAGGCATAAAAATATAATAGGCCACTGCTAATGATGACCAGCTTGGCTGGATATCATACGCGCGCGAGGCATATAAGAAAGGGATGAAACTGAGATCAGCCTAAATACCAAGTGAACAGGTTCCTTATCAAGCCCATCGCCGTCACCGTTATTTGTGGGCCGATTTCCCGACGCACCCAAAGTGGTATTCTTCGGGCACGCAGTCCTGTGTAGGTTCTCAGGGGCGGAGTGCAGAAAAAGTGGGGCCCTGTCTAGGGTATTACAAACAGTTGGAAATTTTTGTGATCTAGACGCGACAAGCGGAAGTGTCTGCACGTTGAGCTGAGCTAAGTACTTCTAATGGGGACCGGCAATCCCGGTTGATTTCCTGTAGCAGAGAAATTGGCCACGTCCCAAAAAGGAAGGCACCTCCCAGGCTGATTTCTGACAAGATTCCGTCCCTTGTAACTTCGTTCTAGAAGGACAGATGCGGGCTTTGAGGACAGTAAGTATAAGTACGCCATTAAATCATATAATATAGGTACCGATTTGGCTCCTGGTAGTGGATTTGTCACAACACGAGGGTCCTCTTGCAATCTTCTTATTGAAAAACCTTGCGGGAACGTCTGACCTTGGTAGCTAGTTTATAGACTTATCAGCGCCATTATAGTTTAACACTGCCGTTTAAGATATAATTTCAGAAATTTATGGGCATCTTCCATGTTGTTTTCGATGTTTTTGGCGGCTTCACGCCCCCGAACCCATGTAGTTTGTAGGGCCGAGCATTCAATTTTGTGAGAGCCTGGATATGCCGGAGATGCGAACTCTGCATTTAATTCAGCTTATACCCAACTGCAGGGTATTTAGAATGTAGGTTCGGGGCTGGTGACCCCAAGTCGAGAGGTGATGCCAGAGACGCGTCTGGCCGTCAGAATCACTGGACCCTTTATTTCCTTATTTAGTAAAATATTGAGCGTAAAGACAAACTGCACCATGCAAACGGGCACCTGCGTATTTTCCACCAAATAAAAGCAGAGACGAGCACTAAGAGATCGTTAGATTAATTTGTTGGGAACAGATTTTTTTAAAAGTGCCCTAAAGTACGATTTTCGGTGTCCACGGACGCCGTTTCTCAAGAATAAGGACAAAAATAAAAAAATCTGTTCCCAAGACTTTTTTTGAATGCAAATTTTAAGTCACTTTGGGTGTTAACTTATATTTTTCTGAACAGCGGTTGCAGAGATACAAGGTTGGGCCACTTTCTTGCGGGCGTGTCGGAGTTTGAATCCCTGATGCATTGCCGGTCCCCACTTCTAATCCTCGACTTGATCCTCCTGGAACTTCCCCGGGTTTCTCACGCACCATAGGTAGGCGTGAGAAGTCCGGAGAAGTTGCCGAAACAGGGGAAGCGAATTCAAGTTCTCGAAAAACTGGGGTGTTGCGGACGGGGACTCAACTGGAAGGCCTCTGTGCCTCAATTAAACTGGTCAATAAAACGATAGGTGCTATTACTGGTGCTATTATAATCTGTGGGCGACGGACTAAGATGGGGCTTTCGTAGGCTCCGAGCTGAACTTTGATCGGTGAGAGAATTTCTCTTGGATTCACTGAAGTACACAGTACTTTACACGAGCTTTTATATAAGGGTAAGTACTACAGAAACATGGGATATAAAATATATAAGACAAAAGAGTATAATAGACAAAAGACAGAGGGGAGAGCATGAGAAGAAATGATTTAAAAAATAGAAATAAAAGATGGGAATCAAGTTACCAGCGAGATTTCGTCGGAAATTGAGGTAAAAGATACTCAGCCGACTCTGGCTCCTTACAGTATACACATGGCTTGCAAGTGAATTACACATTGACTAAGCAGCACTTCGGCGGCGTTCTTCGTTCCATACCAACTTTAGAGGAGTGCTATGGCAGGTCCTGGTGAGCTACTTGTCGAGAGTAGTGTAGCAGACAATAGATTGCTATACTTGTAAGCGACTGTGTTGCCAAATTCTCTATCAAAGAAAGCCGTTAACGTATAACCCTCAGTCTTCGGGGCTTGGATGGTTGAATAACCATATCTGTCGAATTTGTGGGCGGCACGTTCATGGAGGGAGAGGGCTCAGAATTTGAACTCGAGAAGACGGATTTGGATTGTTGCTAAGACTTGTAGAGACATGGCGAGTGTCGATGTCGACGGGTAGTCTTCCAGCATACATGAGGTGTAAGAGAGACAGTGGGAGGAGCTTAATCTATTGTGAGGGTGAGAGGGAAAAATTAAACGACTGTTGCTGAAATGGAGTGGCATTTCGTGAATGAAAGCTTGTTGAGGCCATATTTTTATCTTTTGAAAGGAGACGATCTAAGTACAAACGGAAAAAGTTTCTAGTAGCATTAGTGATGTGTCCCAGACCCTTACAGCCTCTCCGCACAATTTATGGTGGGTAATTCCTGTCTGGAGTAGGTGTATTTGCGGCCTTTCTCATATAAATTGAGCATTAGGCGAGACATCATCGTAACCGAAATACTAGCTGTGTGATTAGCACATTAATGGAGACAAAATGGATTGGAAATTTTGAACGGCTTACTTGCTTGCAAACGCACATAACCCGTCCTGCAAGAACGGCTGCATGCGACAGTTAAGCTGAGTGTAAGCTGAGGATGCTAAAGGGACATTAAATGACGTACACCACATAACTAACAAATGCATGAGCAGTATTTGAAGGCCTGGTAGGACGTACTTACATAGAATGTGAGAATGTTGGCTAAATTACAAATAGCCATGACTCTGTTGGTGATCGTACACCAAGGCAGCATGAGTGCCCTGATACATTTCAATTAGAAAAATAAAGCGCGCACGCAAAGTAACTAGCACCTATGAGAATAATTTCAACGATTGGAGTATAAAGAGACATATGCGCTAATAATCTTACTCACCATCTCTCAACACGACTGCATGTAAGCTTGTGTTTAAAAAATCCTCCCTTTCTTTCAAGGTCTTGAATAAAATCAGTCCAAAGATCAAGAGGTCAATGACCAAAAGTGCTTCCCAAGCTGCAGCAAGTCCTTGGTAAATTGCATGAGTATATAATTCTTTTATGAGTGATCAGACGACTAACTTATACTCCTACAATGAGGGCGTTAAAACGAATTCATGTAGAGGTGATTTGACACCAAGAATAACGACGCACATTTCCCTAGAGAGCCCGACATGGCAGCCGCTGATACTCCTTTCAGATCCACCTGTATCGCCAAACGAAGCCCACTAAGCAACTATAATTCATTTCTTTCTCGTTATTATGGGCAATTAACCTCAACTCACGCCACATAATCTAGCCGTAATTGCGCCAATTCCCATTAGAAACACTAACATTTGCTTTGAGCGATCGTACAGTGCATAAATTCTTAAGCTTGCGAGCACTGAAACAGGCTGAGTTTCAGTTTTCTCGAAGAGAATGAAGTTGGCTTACCGCCGATAAATGCCTGGGTGAAAACTACTATTAGTCGTCGAAATAGGGTGTAATGTCGACAGCTCTAACATACATTTAGAAGAGTCAAATTGGCCACTCCTATTAGAGGTTTAACTCACTGCGTCAGATAAATCATAAAATGGCATAATTGCGGCCACAATGTTTCCAAAGAACGCAAAATATCGATGCACCAGAAACCAGTACGAGCGCCGATTTCCCCATGTCCTCCATAGGTGCTCAACCTCCGCTTCTATTAAGTCTTTCGTTATTATCGTTTGCGATGTTATATCTCAATATACTCACCGAGGGTAATGAGGTGATCATAGTAGAGAACAGCTAAAGACGAAGAAAGGATTTCATGAGCGTCTTAATGCAGGGCGAGATTCAGCATCATACCAACACCCAGTATGAGGAAATAATTGCTCAATCGGCTACCTCGGTTCGCGATGTTAGATAAATCGAATAACTTGTTGATATTTTGAGGCAGCGCACATCTCTTGGGAAGTTGCTGAACTATCAAAATCGGAGCTCATAATAATACTCATAAGGAAAGGATGGGGTGTGAATCGCTGCAACACAACAGCTTCGTCATTTTATAGTGATCTTTATGCGATCTTCCTCGGGGATGTGCATCAATTTTGATGGTTATGGTCTGGAACATTCCAACTCGAGTTTGAGGGAAGGTGAAAACTGAAAAGAAGTCGAAGGCTGTACCATGCAGAAATCAATCAAAGGCGCTCATGGAAGTAAATCTTCGTGAGGCATAGATTGTCTGTTATAATCCACCTGTCACGGCGGACATCTAACTGTCAAGTCGAGCTAACCGTCCTGTCAAGTTATGGCCATGGGCTTTCTGTGATCTAGTGTCCCACATTGGACAATATTTGTCTTGTTCGTCGTTATGTACGGCTACTGCGTCCACGCATCCCCTTTTCTCTCCTGCTTGACCAGTATTCTACAACTCTCCATTCAACAAGCGCTATGCCACAGTCTACACCGAAATTCTTGACCGGTGAGGAGTAAATTATGTATCGCCTCTCCGTCCACTTGATCTCATCTCAACCCTGTCTGGTTGCACAGCCATGACGACAACCCGTCCTAGCTCCAGCACCTTTTGAACTGACTCGACCAGACATTATGCAAATTTGGAGGGATTTGACAGGCATTATGGTCGCCTGGGCTTTCTGTGTTGGCCTTCAAGCTTAAGAACCCAAAACTCTTTGGAACGAGAAGCAGGAATATCTAAATGCGACGGAAAAGACGCGCTGCACGCCCAGTCAACTTCGACTGGGGCCGCATCGCACAGCAGTGTCCTCAATTTCTTCAGCGTTTCTATTCCAATGCCATTCAGTGCATTATTTTTGGAGACCTGGGTCACAAAGTCTTGCAATGCCTTGATGGGGTCATTGATCCAGAGTCGGGCAAGGGATTCAACCACTATTTTTTCAGCGGGTAAAGGTAATATCTTCTTGTCCTTCTCGAATTCAGATTTAGGTTACCACATAGTGAGGTACAAAAGACCCAATTCGGTGATCAACAAGACATCTCGGCGCGTCCGCTTTTTCATTGCTCATAAATCACCACACATCCCCCAATATGCTTCTTTACAGAAGGAATTATCACTACTCATCACTAGTTGAACCATTCATCCTCCCCCATGGCCTCCCCGCTACGTTCAATCTAGTAGAATGAGTACACACAAGACGGCCAAAAGTAGCTGATCACATACCCAGGATGCCAGTATGCCGGCTATTAAGTCCGGCTGTGTTTCGTGGATGGTTATCTGGTCACCCTTCTGCACGGGAGCCGCTGATTGCGGTATTGAAGCTCTATATGAAGCTCCACCACTGGGATTGACACTGAGGATGATAAATATCCATTCATGACCATTCGTCAAAGCGCCTCGAATGTGCGTCTGCCTGCTGGTCAGTCAGCCCTGTACTCAAGGAACTAGGTCAAGAATCGTACCTTAGCGTCGTTGCGGATGCATACAGCCGTCTAAGAGCTTGAGGAAGGTGTTCAGAGAAAATCACATTCCCAGACTTTGCCCCAACAACGAAAAACTCATATACCATATTGCTTTTTTCCACGAGGCCCTGTACTCCCGGACGATTCAGGTAGAATGCTGTGAGGAACAAGAAATGAGATTGGCACAACTGGACGCCTCGAGAAGCACTCACAAGCCATGTTGGAATCAGTAACGATCACAGTGTAGTCCATGAAACTAACTAGTATCTCCGTCTCCCCAGAGACTCTCGGTACAGTGACTGACGTGTGAGGGTATTCGACGTTTACAACCATTTTTTTGCCGGTAGTCAGCATTGACGATGCACGGTAGAGAAGGGCGTCCACCCAAGTGCGTGCGCTGGCTTCAGACTATCAATAATATCAGGCTAAAGTGTCGAAAGGCTATGAGAGAATTGCGCGCACCGGTCTCGCGATAAGATGAAGCAGCATGTCCAAAAATTTGTGCATATTCTCAGAAGACATGAAATGATCTGTGCCGGTCAACTGTGTAGTCTTGACGTGCTGAAGCCAGTCAGATTTGAGAGTAAGGGGTAATCCCGCTGAAGTCTGGATGTTCTCCAGGATTTTGAAGTCGATGGCGGAGAGTTTGAGTTAACTCACGCACGGTTTATGCGAAAGGACGTGCCTGAGTAATTGATTCAATCTCGGGCTCCATCCACTGAAGAATTTCATCCAATTGCTCGAGCTTGTCCGCTATCTTCGACTCCGCGTTGTCGGGCTCTGCGATATCGGTCGAGATCCTATCCCTAAACCTCTGTATAACATTGAACACCGCCACAAGTTCTACAGCGTTGAAACCGGATCGAGTTTTACGCCTCTTAGTGGTAAGCATGTTCAGGAGGAGAAGGGAGGAAGTGAAAAGAAGTAGAAATCCGAACGTTGGTGATCGTGGTGTGCGTGACCTGCAGCTGACCGCTCTCCAATCAAAATTTCCCCCATTTGTCGCTCCCGGTGTGCCTAGAGGCTAGAATCTTACTACCCCACCATAAATCCATGGATTCCAAACGGATACTGTGTTCAGAATCTCCTAAGCACGGGACTGATTATAATCTTAGAGTGACTACGAGTGCATCAGAGGAGATGAGAAACCTAAAGATGCCATGCTAGAGACGAAGGCAGGGAAGGTGAACCCGGTGGGAATGTCACTCTGGAAGCATCCGTGTGTGACATGTGCATCACAGCGACTGCCGTGACCCACCTTGGACTTCCACTTCGCGCCGCAAGCTCAAGTCCCAACGTTGGTCATCGGAGTTCTAGCTCGCCCTCCCCAAGTTTGAACGAAACTAGTCATACACCCTTCATTCGAAGTCGACGCTGCTGATACACACGTCATCCCAGACTTGTGGCTTTCTCTTGATCTTCTTACCTCGATGGGATGGGATACGACAGCCATGCACGCTAGTGCCTGTCGAGGCAACGACCAATAGCCCTCTCGAGTCTCCATCCAGCCTCCTGTGCTTGCGCGTTAAATCCACCTCCATCGCACCCTTTTGCTTTCTACTCCACCTCCACCAAGCTCCTCCGAGCGATGACTGTCGCCCACGGGGTCATTTATACCTCAGATCTTGAGTTATCTACTACGCGTTGTAATGGGATTCGGACGGCAGAAATGACGAAGACACGGAGATGAATTTTGGCAGAACTTGGTGCAGTGTCGACCTCAACCGCGCATATAGTCCAACACAACCCTCGACGGCACATAAACACTTCGTGTCCATCACCATTCGCCCTGCTCACCATTTCGTATCCTCCTAAAATTCAGGCACGCACAGATGCCCCAATAGATGAAGGTTCCCTGCACGATCTATTGCTTGTTCTACATCCATGGAAATCAAGATTTATGGAATATCGATGTACGACAGCCTAGTTCGGCGTTGACTCTGATTTAGGAGTATAGACGGTGCTTGTCGTGCCGGTTGAGAAAGTCGACGTGGACATGCTATTCCCACGGGTCGTGCTTCGTGTTCCTGACGTTGCATCGCATTAGGCTTTGGGTGCTGGGTGGGCTCGTCAGCGTTGACGGTTCTCGGGATCGGTTGAGGTCGTCAACGAGTGATGGCTGGGAAGATTGGATTTGGGTTGGACGTCTGTCATCCTTCAAGATCCAGATAGCGAGATAAAACGGAGGACGGGAGTCGGATTACCTTCGTTAGTGTCGCCGAAGAACCGAGAGCTTGACGAATGGTCGAACTTGAACGTTTAAACGCTGGCTTTGAGACGGTTTCTGGGGTTGAATGATTGACAGAAATGACTGCCGAGTGTACGACGACGATTCGATTTATCTCATCCTCCTTCCTTTGCTCCCTTCTACCAACACTTTTCACAGCTCGAACGCTCCGGTTCCGGTCTGAACAAGTGCCGATACAGCCTAAGCAAACGCTTGCCACTCACATGTCCAGTTCACAGTAACCTCGAGCAAGATGAGGTTCTTGACCCTCTCAATATGGTATCCTACCCAAGCTGAAGAAATTTTTGATCCTTCGATGGAAACATATGTGGTACTACTGCGATAAGAAATGGTACCGCTGTCGATGGAGGAGTTGGGGCAGCAGAATGGAGATTGCACAACCCGTCCTCACCAAGCTGAGCTTTCCCACATCTATGAACCTACTTTTCATCCCCAGCTGACGCTAGTCGATAGCCACTTGCTGGTTCAGACTAACTGAAGTCTCGTGCCTCTTTCTTAATATTCGTGTCTCGCGATGAGTCGGGTTACGACATCCACCCTTGCAAAAGCACGAGTGTTAATCGAGGTGACGACCAACGAGCTCTCTCTGGATCTGGATCTATAATCCGAAGTTTGCGTGTCAACTCCACTCCAAACCGCATCCTCCGTACAGTGACAGTGACAGTGTATGTACTAGGTTGAAACTCGTACCATATGTACTAATTCAACTTGCAGAATTTTATCGTCTATTTCTCCAAGTCAAGGCTACTGCTAATCACAACCAATTCACCCTCGACATTGGGTGTGTTCCCTGCTATCGTTCCTCTTTCCATTACTTCATCGAAACTTCCTCGTAGATATCTTCGACGGCATCAACCACGGCCACTCAACAAGTGGTGGATACTAGGTGTTGCGGTTGAAATTTACCAGATGGTGACTGCTTTCCTCTGTAACCATTTGAAGATATTTGGCCCAATGTTGCGTTTTTTAGACAACTACATTATGGATGTGTATGTATTCGACCGCTAGCGCCAAACTACCACATATCTCGCACATTGAACATCCTCCCTCACGTTGTTCTGCAATTACAGTACTGGCAACCAATCGGTGAACTCTTTCCCCTCATATTACTCATCGTGCACCGTTTAGTCGCGGTATTATAGAT
>Ga0247741_1001113_pt1 | contig 14804 bp, 11 predicted proteins | sample UWRJL213509R2_FD_180945 | JGI IMG/M metagenome (GOLD analysis project Ga0247741, IMG submission 180945) | Plant litter microbial communities from Arlington Agricultural Research Station in Wisconsin, United States - UWRJ-L213-509R-2 | ecosystem: Environmental > Terrestrial > Plant litter >... | reverse complement strand
CTCCCTGGCCTGCGCGGTTGCTCTCCAGCAGGTAGCGGCCGAACGCCGTCGCGTAGAGCGCCGAGGCACGGCCTTTCAGGTCCTTGGAAAGGCCGCGAAGCCCGCTTGTGCCAAATTTCATCTTCAGCCCGGCCGTGTCGCGTTGTGATCTGACGCGTCCAATCCCTCCTCGGGACCCGCCTCTGCAATCTGATCTATTCTTCTTTGGTGGTTCTCCTTCCACACCAGGTAGAGAACGCCGCAAAAATATCCGATCTGGATCAGGAGAAAGCATAGTGCGCCATAGTAAATGGTCGTCTTAATGCTTCCGTAGTGCAGGTAGCAAGCAACGCAGAAAGCTGTGATAGTCATGAGCATTCTGAGGTAGACCGCGGGCGCGCGCATCAGTGATATGAATCGCCTCAATGCTGTCTCCCTGCTCACTGAAGCGCGATTCTCGGCAGTGCTGACGCCTGATTGAAATCGCAGTCGCTGTTCAGCGGAACTAGGCGTGAGGGGAGGTTGCATGGCAGCGTCTCAACGAATGTGGTGATCTAGGCCCAACGGCGATGGATATTGCATATCGTCATTGAAGAGGGGGCGGTCCCGCCGGACAACCTTCCGGTGGCCCAGCGCCGCGTGCATAAACATGAACATAGTCAACGAGCAACGTTGAGGGATCGGGCGTTTTATCGATTGGCCAGCCGCTTCCCAACGCCAGGTTGACAAGTGGATACATCGCGCTGTCCAGTTCGGGTGGAGCGGGGTACTTCCAGACCGGTTTCCCGTCCAAAAAGAAAGTTAGCTCCTGCGGTGAGATATCGACACCATAGGCGTGAAAGTCTTCGACGAGACTGGTATTCGGAACCGCGGTTATATGACCATCGCCACGATTTTTTCCCTCGTCACGGAACCAGACATGGACAACGGAATGATATTCCGTGGGAGCATGTCCATAGTATTCAATGACGTCGATCTCGACCTTGCCGTCCATGGCATCCGCCGGCCGCAAAGGAATCAGCCAGAAGGCAGGCCAGGTACCCGGCCCAGGTGGCATTTTCATGCGGACTTCGAAGTAGCCGTAACGGGCGCCAACGCCTGCACCAGTGGCGTCAGCGGCGGCGATCAACCCAGATCGCCATTTACCATTGGCGTCCTTGGACGCCGTGATAGAGAGGAGACCGTCTCTAACGCTGAACGGACCGTCCGGACCAGGATTCGCGAATTGCGCGTCGCCAAAATCACCGCCCCAAGGGGTATGTGCTGTCCATCGCGCCGGTCCGACACGATCGACCGCAATGCTCTGCGTATCAAATTCTTCCAGCATTACGGGTTTGAGGTCACAGGTCGCGGACTGATCGGCTGCATTGCCAGCTTGTGGGAGTGAAGCCGCGAAGAGGAAGCCAGCGAGAAAGACATAGCGTGAAGTCACTGCATTCATACCACTTATCCTAGAACAGATGGGCGGAGCGCCAGTGCATGGAGCTCTGTAGACGTAGCGGAATCGATCTTCTTTCGGAGTGAAGGAGGACAGATTAGAATTTTGCCTCCGGCTACTTATAGGCTTTCCTTGGAGACTAATATGATTTATTGTGCACTGCAACGTAATAATAATATTTAATATTTCAAACATTACGTTTGTGGCTGTACCCGAAATAGACAGAGGGCCAGGTTAAGAGTGTGAGCATTGAGCCCATAGGAATATTGACGGTTGCTCTAGGTTTATACTGTCTATTTCGTGGCTTTCATGCCGCGACGGTTGTCTTTATTGCCTTAACGGTCTTTGGTTCTGCTGCAGCTATTCTTGCCGGATCCGCGAGTATCCAGCCGGCTCATCTTTTTCTAATCTTTTTTATTTTCGCGACGCTTCCATGGCAACTCAATGCAAACGTCGCACTCACAACGCTGCGCCTTGGCCAGCCGGGGTTCTGGCTTGCGTGCTTCGTGTTTTATGGAGCGCTCTCCGGTTTCTTCATGCCCAGATTGCTCGCCGGCGCAACCCAAATCATTCCAGTTGGAAGCTCAGAATATCCTGAGACAGGCGGTACCGTCCCGCTCGGCCCCTTGTCCAGCAACTTTACCCAGGCGGTGTATTTAACGGCAGATCTTCTTTGCTTTCTTGTGATACTGACAGTCGCCTCCACCAAGAGGGGCTTCGCAGCTGTGGTTGCAGGCTTGATTGCTTACGGAGTGGCCAATGTGGTTATGGCCCTTCTGGACCTCGCAACAGGAGCGACCGGAACGCAGAGTTTGCTCTCGTTCATGCGCAATGCGCAATATACGTTTCATGACAGCGAGTCGATCGCGGGTATGAAGCGGATCGTCGGTTCATTCCCAGAGGCATCCGCGTTCGCGGCGATGACGCTGGGGATTTTCGGGTTCACGTCAACATTGTGGATCTGCGGTCGAAAGGTACGTTGGACAGGTCCGCTCTCTTTCCTTTCGCTGGTCTTCATTCTCCTTTCGACGTCATCAACCGGTTTGGTTGCCACTCCGCTGTGCGCAGTTGTGTTATACTTCACGGCCCTTGCGCGCTGCGGCATAGGCAAGCACCGACGTCGCAGTACCGTCGTCGTGTTGTTTTTGCCGCAAATTCTCATTCTCGCCGGGATTACAGTGGTCCTTAACAAAGGCCTTTACGACACCCTGTACAACTACGCCGACCTGCTGATTCTCAGTAAATCGACGACACCTTCCGGAATGGAACGGGCATCCTGGAATGCATATGGAATTCAGAACTTTGTTGATTCCTGGGGGCTCGGTGTGGGACTTGGTACGTCGCGGACGTCCAGCTTTCCGATAGCTGTTCTGTCAAACGTCGGCATACCTGGAGCCCTGTTTTTCCTACTGTTTGTGTATTCATCGATCGGAAAGAAACGAGGCATCGAACGGACGGCAGCATCGGACATCCGGCTTGCCGCACGGACCGGGTGCCTGTTCCTTTTGATCGGCGCGACGGTTGCCGGCGCCATGGTGGACCTCGGGCTACTGTTTTTTGTCATGGCGGGGCTGGCGAGTGCCCAGCCGGAAATTGCAGACCGTGAATTACTGCGCCCTAGACCGGCCTAGGCTGACTTTATCGCTGCGTGAAGGGCTTGCGCATGCAAATCGACCACGCGCTCCGGACTATAATTGTCTATGTATTCCTTCCGGAAATCGGAATGTTTTCTTTCGTCTTCGAGGAAGTCGCAGTAGTAGGCCATCGCAGCGAGAAGTCGATCGCGATCCCCAACCGGGACAATCCTCCCCAGGCGTTCATCGATTAGTATTTCGTTCGGCCCGAACTCGCAGTCGGTAGCGACAACGGGAAGCCCAAATCGGAGAGCTTCACATATTGCAAGAGACCACCCCTCCCACCGGGATGTCGAAACATAGACGTCACTTGCGACGAATGCCGGTTTGGGGTCCACGGGGTAATACTCCATGGTCACAGCGTCGCCGATCGCAAAGCGTTCGATCATATCTCGTAGCTCGCGTTCCGTTCCACCATGTCCGACCAGCTTCAGACGAGCATTCGGCCGGATTTTCAATAACTCAGCGAAAGCCTCCAAGAGAAGGTCTTGTCCTTTTTGAAAGTCAAATCGGCCCACGTTGACGAAGGTCACAAAGCCCAATTCTCCCGCGGCCGCGAGAGCTGCGCCTTCAAAGCGTCGTATCGGGTTCGGCAATTGGTATTGGGGACGCTTGCTGTTGAACATCGACTGAAAGCATTCAAGCTGGCGAGCGGAGATGCCGAACACGTATGACAGCCGGCTCAGAAAGACTGTTCTCATTAGAAAAAACAGGATTTTCGCCTTGAGGTGGCTGCGTTCGAGTTTGGGATTTCCGTGAAGATAAACCGCAAACTTTCTTCCCAGTCCCAAACACGCGGTCATACATATGACGGTAGGCTCTATTTGAGGGATAACGATAAGGTCATATTTTTTCTTTGATATTGTCTCCCGATAAGCACGCATCAGTCCAATTTTGCCGCGGGATACTCGGTCAATTACGGTGTAATTGCGCGGATCGCGAGGGCGATCCTTCTGCACCGAGGTGTACAATACGTCGATATCGAAGTCCGCAGCATATCGATCGGTCAATAAGGTGCAGACGTTGTCGACCACGCGCTCTATGCCCGCAAAGGTGGTTGTGTTGACTTGAATGTAGAGAACCTTGTAGCGCCTGGCACCAGTGGAAGTCTGGTTTTCGGTATCTCTTGAAACTATGGACTGCATTGACATACTCTCTTCTCGCAACGCCACCATCGAACTCATCGCAAAGAAACTCTGCGCACGGATCCCGTTTTGATTAGATGGGGTGACTCTATCGGTGACATGGGGGGAATGAATTTCACAGCATGCCACCCCGTTCAGGCTGCCGAGAAAGGCGGCAAAAGGGGAAAACGCATGCTGATCAGAAACCAGCTTTTTATTTGGAAGTGTATTTCGACCGGATTTCGTTGGGTGCCTGCTTTTCGTGTCGAATGGAGCGGCGCACGTACAGCAGGTAGAACAGGCAGTGAGCGAAGACGTACCCCGCTTCGAGCGCTGCGGCATAAGCTAAAGCCCATAATGCCGATGAACCGAGCGGGTTCCCGATCCCATAATTGATTATTCCGAAAACAAAGACGACCAGAGCAACCACGAGAGTGAAAATCAACACGGGAAGTCGCACCGCGCAGACTGCGCCGACCAGGAACGCCAAAGCGATAGCCAAAGGCATCAAGCTTTTCCTCCGAGAGCCTGTTCGATATCAATCTCTGCATATTGTTATCGACCATCCATCGGTTTCCCGCAAGTAGCCCAAATTGTGAATCTCTTATCGCCAATGTTTTAGAATTTGGCCGAATTCATCGTATTAGCCGGCGATGCCAGCGCGCCTTCGCTCTCCTTGCCATTCAAAAAATCCCGTTTCGGTCTCTCGACAGTCAATACATCGCCCGGCGCGATTTGATCGTCACCGGTGACGACAACACGCCGAATTGTTCCGTTTTCGTTGCGATTGATTGTCGTGACGACATCGACTTGGCCATCGTCATCAACTGCATCGACTGCAGCTGGCGCGCGGGCCTTAAGATTGTTGACAAGTGATTGGGCCGTCCTTGCCTTCTCTGCATTCGCCGTTAACTTGTCACGCAACTCGGCTGCTTCTGTGAGTGCGGCGACGCGATAGCGATTGTGGACATCAGTCGTGTCTTGATCGAACTTTGCAATATCCTGTCGCGTCTTAAGTGTTGCGAGCGCCACATCGAGATTCCGTCCCTCCAGCTCTGCCAGGTTCTGGTTCGCTGCTAACTCGCGCGAGGATACCGTCAGCCCCTGCGAAATAAGCTTGTTGACTGAGTTGACATCCTTGTTGGCAAGCTCGATCTGCTTTGACAGTGAAGCAGCCTTCGATTGCAAGGATTCTATTTGATTCAAAGCAAGAATCCTCGCCTGCTTCAGAGCATCCAGTTCCGCCGTCATTGAACTCAACTGTGTGTCCAACAATGATTGCTGATCTTTCATCATTTGGGCGGTTGTGGTCTCCTCCTTTGCGCCTAACAATTCCGGAGGGAATACCACCACGGTCAACCCGTTCAGGGCCGCTTCGACCCGTGCCTGCCTTGCCAGAAGTCCAAGTCTCTCCTCCGCCAGCGCGCGCACATCACCCCGACTAACCAACGCGTCCCTTTGCAAGCTGATCATCGCCGGATCCATGGCACCGACGCCGCCTGCCATGCTTAACGCCTGGATCACCGTAAGCCCGGGAATGTAGGCGTATTTTCCCGGCTGTGACACCAATCCGGACACAAAAAACGGTCGATATGCGGACACTTCGACAGACGCATTCGGACGCCTCTGGAGCCCCACCTGCGTCTGTAGCTTGTCGCCGATCGCGTCGGCCACCTGCTCAAGGGTTTTTCCTTCAGCTGGCACTGAGCCGATAATTGGCAAGGACAGATTTCCGCCCGGTGAGATCACAAACTCACCGGTCAGCGGCACCCACTCGAATGCCGTTCCCGTTGTAGGGCGCCATTCGAATACACGAATCTTCAAAGTATCCTGCACGCCAAGGACGTATTCCCCAGCCTTGGCAGTGTTCGGCATCGCCAAGTTCGCGGCCAAAAGCGTCGCCAGCGCGAGCGCCCTGGATACCGAGATGGCGCCAGGCAGAAATCCTGCCGGCATGCGGTGACCCGCCAGCAGTTTACGGGACTGTCGCTGCATTTCAAACTCCGAACCTTCAACCAATGCACTGAGCTGTGGCATGTTCAACTCGCCTGCGCGCGCATCAGGCTGCCGCCAATCGATTTGCTGACATAGGCGCTGAACTTGTCGATGAAAACGTCAGTTCTGAACTGCGCCGCTCTGGCAACGGCGTCACTCGGATCGAAATCGATCTTCTGCCATTTTTCCACAGAGTCGATGATGGCCTCCACCGTCTGCATCTCGAAGAACACACCGGTTTTGTTTGCAACAACGGTCTCGGTTGCTCCGCCACGACCGAAGGCTATCACCGGTCGGCCGCTGGCCATCGCTTCCAGCGGCACAATTCCGAAATCCTCTTCTCCAGGAAAAATCAGCGCCTTGCAGCGCGCGTAATGATGTCTGAGGACGTCGAAAGGTTGCGCCCCGAGGATGCTTACTGTGGGCCCGGCAATCTTTCTTAAGTGATCGAGCATTTCACCCCCGCCGATGACGATCAATTTCGCCTTCATACGGTTGAAGGCTTCGACGGCGAGGTCCGGGCGCTTGTAGCTCACCAACTCTCCAACCATCAGAAAGTAGTCTTCCACATCTCGTGTGGGTACTGGACGGAATGCTTGTGTATCGACTGGGGGGTGAATGATGTCGGACTCACGCCGATAGTAACTTTTTATTCGGTTCGCAACTGTTGCAGAGTTTGCAACGAAGCCGTCTACGCGGTTGGATGTCGCAACATCCCAAGTGCGCAAATAATGTGCCAACGGCGGCATCATCATTCGCGTCATCAATCCGGAGCTTTCGTAGTACTTGTTATACATGTTCCAGATGTAGCGCATTGGCGAATGGCAATAGCATATATGCACGGCGGGAGACGTCGGAATTATTCCTTTCGCCGGCCCCGATTCGCTGCTGATGACGAGGTCGTATCCACTCAGATCGAGCTGCTCCAGCGCCATCGGCATCAATGGCAAGTAGCGCTTATACATCTTCGTTGCGAACGGCAGACGGTTGATAAAGGTGGTCGAGATCCTGTGACTCTTGATCACGCCGGATATGGCCGATGGATCATACACATGTGTGTATATATCGGCATTCGGGAACATATTGCATAGCGCCTCGAGAACCTTCTCGCCGCCTCTCATTCCAACTAGCCAGTAATGAATGATCGCTACACGCATATGATGCTCTCCAACTGAAAAGTATAACTCTGGCAGTCTCGTTTAACGCGAGTTGCAAGTTGTATTATGACGAACTGCCGTAGAAAAAATCGGCCCGTCGCGTCCTTGAATAGAACCACACTGAGTGATGGCGGCATTTTGATACTGCGTTATCTTGCAGCGCACCTTCTATACTGCGGCGCAACAAAAGCGTTGTCAAATCGTTTACTACTTGTTAACTTCGATTTCGGTGTCATCGGGTGTTGACTGCATACATTCATGGAAATGCTATTCTTACGGGAGTTGTCCGATGCGTGAAGTCGATCTTAAAATCGAGCTCAACCGACATTTTGACGCTGGAAGCGGTGCGCGGCAGGGTTCCGGTGGCTCTCCCCGTAACGCCAGAGTTCACAATGGCGTCGGCGCAATTTTTTCAAGTTGGGCCAAGTTAGCTCTCGACGCCTTCTTGGCTTTTACAGGATTGATGCTGTTGTTCCCACTGATCCTGATGGTCGTGGCGATTTTGCTCGTCGTACAAGGCCGGCCTATATTTATCGCGCACAAGCGTATCGGCCGGAATGCGGTTCCGTTCCCGTGTCTAAAGTTTAGGTCGATGGTCAACGATGCGACTGATGTTCTCGCGAAGCATCTCGCATCCAATCCGCATCTGAGAGCTGAATGGAATGCTACAAGAAAGCTTCAAAACGACCCTCGGATCACGCCATTTGGACAGTTCTTGCGTAAAAGCAGCATTGATGAGATCCCTCAGCTTTTGAACATACTCTGCGGCCAGATGAGTCTTGTCGGACCACGACCGATCGTCGCCAGCGAGGTCGAGTTATACGGGGTTTATTTCGAGGATTACAAAAAGGTTCGACCGGGTTTGACCGGGTTGTGGCAGGTGAGCGGTCGAAGCGATACCAGCTATAGCAAGCGGGTTGAACTTGATGTGCAGTATGTTGCCGAGCGGTCAACGTGGGGCGACATAAACATCATGTTCAAGACGATCCCTGCGGTTCTGCAGTCCCGCGGAAGTTATTGAAGTGTCAGCCAGAAAAGCAAGGTAAGGCCGTATTCTGTTATCCGGGCGGTCCGTCGCTGCGCGAGCCGAAAAAGACACGTGCGATGGTCGAGCCCGACAGCAGAACTCTGGACCCGTTGCCGGACATTAAGCTCGATAAGGAAGATTGTGGTTGACGAGTATGTGTATGACAACAGGCTTCCACGCGTCGTTATGCTTCGTCCATGCCGGTGAAAAACCGCAACTTTCGACAGCGCACGCAGATGTCAAGACTATCGCCAGCTGCGCGCGCGTTGTGAGGAAATAGATCAGATGATAACGCTGTCGCCATTCACCATCAATGGTCGGTTTCTCACACAGAGTACGACGGGTGTTCAGCGATACGCTCTGAACGTCGTAAACGCGCTGGATGCGGCGCTCGGTAAGGCCGGCGCTCAAGTGTCACTGGCCGTCCCTTCCGCTGCAAACTGCCCAAGTTTCGATAACATTTTGGTTAGGAGAACGGGGTTTTTATCCGGCCATGCGTGGGAGCAGTGCGTCCTTCCATTGGTATCAAATGATCGCCTACTGAACCTTTGCAACACTGCACCGGCCGCAAAAGCGGACCAGATCGTCTGCATTCATGACGGCAACATCTTCGCATCGCCAGAAAGCTACAGCCCGGTCTTTCGGGCGCTCTATCAAACACTCCAGCCTCAACTGGTTCGCCGTTCGGCGCGGATCACGACCGTGTCGCATGCGGCTGCCCGTCAGATCGCTCGTCATCTTCCTGTTCGCGTTGAAGATATTGCAGTTCTGCCGAATGGGCACGAACATGCACTTTTATGGGACCCTACGCGCGCTCAAACTGCTCCGTCGTTTATAGAGGAGACCGTGGGAACTGGGGGAAAGCCTTTTGTTTTGGCAATTGGATCCCGCGCCCAGCACAAGAACCTCGCAATGCTAGTCTCGCTCTCCGAGAAATTGGAAGAGATGGGGATTGATTTGATCTTTGCAGGTGGAGGAGCCGGTATTTTTGCGCCTGGTATCCTGGTCGACAAGCGCAACGTCCACAGCATCGGTCGTGTCTCTGATGATGATCTCGCCTATCTTATCGACAAAGCGCTTTGCCTCGCATTCCCATCTCTGACTGAAGGGTTCGGGCTACCGATCGTCGAGGCCATGGCTCGAGGCTGCCCGGTTATTTCTTCCAATTGTGCAAGCATGCCCGAGGTTTGCGGCGACGCTGCCCTGATGGCTGGTCCGTCAGACACACGTGCTTGGCTCCGCCATATCGGCAATCTGCAGTCCTCGTCGCAGTTGGTGGAAGATCTCGTTGGACGTGGCCGCGAGCAGGTTCGTCAATTTTCCTGGTCCAATACTGCTGCCGCCTACTTGGATTTGCTCGAACATCCTGCAATTATACCGCGAACCTATCCCGCGAACCTTCCCTCCGCGCTTAAGATCGCTGTTGCCTGCGCAACCAGAGGCCGGCCAGATGTCGTCAGTCAAACAATAAGACACCTTCTGGCCACCCAGACGTTAAGGCCGCAGACGGTAATCGTATCCTGCGCCGATATCGCTGACGCTGGCGATTTGGTTGGATATCCGGGTGTAAAGGTCGTTACTGGCCCAGCGGGGTTGGCGGCACAACGCAACACCGCTTTGTCGCATCTTGGATCAGAAGCCGACGTGATTGCATTCTTTGACGACGATTTCGTCGCCGATGAAAATTGGCTTGCTGCGGCAATGCGGGTTTTCAGCGACGAGAGCAATGTCGTGGGCTTTACTGGAGATGTGATTGCTGACGGGATCAAAGGGCCGGGTATTTCGTTTGAAGTGGCCCGGCTGATGGTGAACGCCGTGCCCCCGCGACCGGCAGGGTGGACGGAGCCTTATAGCCCCTATGGCTGCAACATGGCGTTTCGCATCTCGGCCATTGGCGACACTGTCTTTGACGAAAGGCTTGTGCTTTACGGCTGGCTCGAGGACCGCGATTTCGCCGCTGCGATTACCCGACGAGGTGGCCGGTTGGTTAAGTCATCCGAGGCTTTCGGCGTTCATATGGGCGTGAAAGGCGGCCGGGTAAGCGGAGAGCGCTTGGGTTATTCGCAAGTCGTCAATCCACTGTACATGCTGCAGAAGAAAACGATGACGCTGAAACAGGTCGCTGGCCAAATCTTCCGAAACATGGCCAGCAATTTTGGACGCATCGTCCGCCCGGAACCGTTTATCGACAGGCGCGGGCGAGTAATAGGAAATCTGTTGGGGATAAGCGATGTCTTGCGTGGGCGGCTCCAGCCTGAACGGGCAGCTGAACTTCGCATAAATCGAAGTATTGCGGTCAGTAAGCCGGAGCTAAAATAAAGATGATGTTTAACAAGCTTGGCCAGACCGAACGGACGTCTCGTTTCTGGCGTTTCGACGAAAGTGAAGACGCGAATGATGGACCGGTCGCGCTGGTACGTGAACTCAGTGCGGTGGTCTGGCTGCACAAATACAAGCTTCTCGCCTGCACGATCGCCGGTTTAACTATTGCGGGTCTCTACGCGCATTCTCTTCCAAGAACCTATGTCTCGACCGCCACATTGCTGCTTGAGCCTCGCCAGACTGCGATACCCGGCCAAGACGCCGGCCCACTGCAGAGCCTTGATTTGAATCGAGCAGACAGCGAACTCCAGATCATTAGCTCCGAACGGTTGCTGTCGCTCGTTTTCGAGAGCCTCGGTCTTCAACACAGTCCGGAACTTGGACCGCAGCCGCCGTCAATGCTTGGATCTATATTGATGTCGGCAAAACAGGCCCTGGGAATCGCGACACCTACTGCGCCGGGCGAGGGGCTGTCGGGCATGGACAATTCCAGCGGCCCGCCTTCTAAGGAAGAGGTACAGCGCCAGGCCGCATTTTCAAATTTCGGAAAACACCTGTCTGTTCGACGCGTCGGACAGTCCTACGTGATCGAGATCCAGTATACGTCCATCGACCCTGCGATTCCGGCTCGTGTCGCGAACGCGGCGGTTTCCGGATACATCATGCAGGCTGTTTCGTTCAAGGCCGAGGCTGTGCGTGCCAGGAGCGAGGCCCTTCAGGGTAGGTTGGACGCACTGGGTGCACAGGTCGATGCTGCGTCCGACGCCATGAGACGTGGGCAACTTCCAACAATCGCGACTCCAGACGCTGATGCACGCATAATTGGGGCGGCTCTGCCCCCATTGACGCCATCGGGACCACGTGGGCTCCTGATCACGTTGTTGGGAGGTATCTTGGGCCTAATGGCGGGTTCGAGTCTGATCGCCCTGAATTTTGCACGGGATCGTCGAATAGTGAGCGTCGACGAACTCACGCGCGAGGCAGGGATCCCGTGCCTTGGGCTTATCCCCGGCGTCAGTGAGGATCGCGTCGCATTTGCGTTCGATTTGCAGAAAGATTATGTCAATTCCATTCGCGACTTAAGGACATCGATTGAGATTGGGTGCGCCGCATTGCGGACGGAGCGCGGGATTGTAATCGCGCTCGTTGGATGGAATGAAAGCAAGCAGGTGTCTGCACTTTGCGTCAGTCTTGCACAGTTGATCAGGGGCGGTAGCCGCCATGTCACCTTGTTCCAGTCGGCGGACTGGTATGACGACCACGGCGCGGAAGATAGGGCGCCTGGATTGACTTCCCTTGCAGATGCTTCCTTGTCGGATTTGGAGGGAAATCGACACGTATTCAACAATTTTCGGGGCGTGATGACGGTACCGATCCAATCATCCGGCGCCACTGCGAATTTGTTTGCAGATTTCCGTCATCCTCGCGTGGCGAAATTGCTGGACGCGGCGCGTGATGGGGGAGACGTGTTGCTGGACCTGCCGCCCCTCGAAAATTCCAAGGATGCGCTGGCCCTTGCGACTCACGCTGATGTGGTCCTGTTCGTTGCTACATTCGGGAAAACAACTGTGGGTCAGGTGAATTCCGCGCTGCAGCAGTTGCGGCGCGCACGGGCAAAGCTGATCGGCACGGTCATCACTGAGGTAGCAGCATGAGTAAAATTTACTCTCCGAAGTCCTTGCTAGCCGAGCAAACCCGATGAGCGCAAGCAACGCTCCTCGGTTGGCTATCGTCATAACGTGCTGGAACTATGAGCTTTACGTCGCACGCGCGATAAACAGTGTGGTAGATCAGGCGCATCCTGATTGCGAACTCGTCGTTATCGATGACGGATCAACGGACTCGTCGTGGGAGGTGATCGATCGCGAAGGAGTAACCGCCTATCGAATCGCAAATGGGGGTGCCAGATCCGCGTGCCTTTTTGGTTTGAAACACACAACTGCGCCATTTGTTCTTTTCCTTGATGCCGACGATGAACTGATGCCGGGAAGCATCCAGAAAATAATAGCGCAGCTCGACAGTGACGTCGCAAAGCTTCAGTTTCCGTTGATAAGGATCAACCAGGACGGCGTTGTAATCAGTGGCCCTGTGCCCAATCTTGCATCCTTCCGGGATCGTCACCTGACGACAAGCGTGTTGCGAACGGGTGTTTACACCTCGCCCCCCACATCGGGGAACGTATTTCGACGCGACTTGTGTCAGCTCCTTGAGGAGGTGGACTACGAGAACTGGGTGGACGGCATCATGCTTTTTGCTGCTCCCTTTCTGGGTGACATTGTCAGTCTCGCAGAACCTCTCGGCCGATATAGAGTTCATGGCCGAAACGATTCCGGACTAGGGAGGCTTCCCGATCCCAAACTTCTCCATAAGGAGATTAACCGTTTCGTTGACAGGATGGGGCATCTGCGGAACTTCCTCGCAAAGCTCGGAATGGGAGACCAACTTGTTCCTGCAAAACAGGCATACTTCTATCTCGAACGATCATTTTATCTCGCAGTTGCCGAAGGAAGGCGGGTGTCCATGGCAACTGTGTTGAAACTGATAAGAAAGCTTTGGAGTGGTCCCCATTCCACAAAGTCCAAGCTTGAATTCAGCCTCTTTCTGGTCTTGACGGGGATGCTGCCTAACAGACGTGCGCAGCTCAGCCTTGCCTATCGTCTTGACGTCGGCGAGCGCACGGTCACAGGTTTTTTGCAAACCGTCTTTGGCAAAACCACCGCGCGCCAAGAGAGCCATTCAGCGTAGTGTCAGCCTGACGCCAAGGATAATCAGGGTGAATGCATACACTGCGGCGCCCGCAGCGGAAAGCATCGCGAGTTGAAAAATATCGTGCATTCCGGTGCTGGCAATTTCCGGCCGTAGAAAAAGTACGACCGCTGCCATGGCAGAACCTGCCACGAGTATTTTCCAGATGTTGCGGATCTGAGCTAATATACCCAATCCGAGGAGCTTGCGCGCATCTGTCAGATAGAAGACTGCCATGATCAGGGAAAGCGCCAACCTTGCAGCGCTCACGCCGAAAATCGAACCCAAGTAAAAACCGCTTGGTAGGAAGAATGCGCGGAGACACAGCTCTTTTACGTTCAAGCGAAAGATCATCTGTGGCTTATCCAAGGCCAAACTCGCCGAGTACAAAGTTTGAAAATACGGCACTGGAATGATAGACAGCGCGAGTATGCTGAGAATGGGGGCGGCGTCCTTCCATTGAGCTCCGAGAAGGATGTTCGTTACCAGATTGGCAGTCAGTGAAATTCCCAGGCAGGCTGGTACCGAAATGAGCATAACGAGATTGGCCGCTTTGAGAAAAGCTTGACCAATTCGATCCGATTCATGCGCGACTCGCGAAAATGCGGCCATAACCGGCTGCATTGCAGGGCCGATGATGCTTTGCGTGGGGATCACCGAAACATCACTCGCGACGGCATAGCGTCCGAGTGCCGGTTTGTCTGCCAGTGCGCCGATTAGAAATCGATCCGACTGCCAGTTTATTGCGGCGACCAATTGCGCAGCGCTGAACCAACCAAGAAAACCCATGAAGTCCGACAGGCGCGCAAGTGAGAATGCGGGACGGTATGGCGCCAGGACATACGACAACAGCGTCGAAACGACGGACGCCGTCGCGAAATTGGCCACGATTGCCCAATACGTGCCGCCGCTCATCACGATGATTGCAACCACGACGCACGCACCGATTTTACCCGCGATCTCCAGAATAAAAGCCGGCTTGAATCCCAACTCTCTTGCGAATTGAACCATCGCAGGGCTGGTAAAGCCTTTCGCCACAGGCCCTATCGCCAAGACTGCAACGAGAGGGATGAGAATGTGGTCATGGTTAAAAATGGCGAAGGGCCACGCTATCGCGAAGACGGCGATTGCGACGACAATGCTTCTTAAGAATCCAAGAGTGAAGCCAGTATCAAGGTGGCTTTGATCAATCGATCTCAGTCTGACGAGCGCTTGGGTGACTGGCACTTCGAGTACCGTATCCACGACAACGACGAGAGAAGTGGCCAAAGCTGCGGTGCCGAAATCCGCGGGAGAGAGAATACGTGCGAGTATCAGGAGGGTGATAAAATCAATGATGCGGCTTAAAAACCGAGAAAGAACAAGCCATCCCGCGCCTCTGAT
>Ga0247741_1001109_pt1 | contig 14872 bp, 13 predicted proteins | sample UWRJL213509R2_FD_180945 | JGI IMG/M metagenome (GOLD analysis project Ga0247741, IMG submission 180945) | Plant litter microbial communities from Arlington Agricultural Research Station in Wisconsin, United States - UWRJ-L213-509R-2 | ecosystem: Environmental > Terrestrial > Plant litter >... | reverse complement strand
CGGCTATACAGAACGTCGGCATCAGCATCAGTGCATCAGCAATGCATTGGCCACGGAGATTTCTCATACTGTTAAATATTCAAAATATCGGCATCGGCTACATGAAATGTCGGCCAATACATTGGTATCAACCTCAGGTAATATTTATCTACAGCACACAACCAACGGGATTTTCCCCGTAGCCGATAATTTCAAGTCGCCGACTAGCCGATGCTGAACTTCAATGCCGCATAACCCCCCCGACTTTGGCCCGTCCCCATAGCATCCCCGAACTGCCTGCCAACATTACAGACCGTGTGAATTCAATAGCCTATCCCGTACCCTACAGTATAGCTAGGGGCGGACCCCATGGGGCCCCACGGGCCCGTTGTATCGATACACTGTACAGCTTCTATACACCGAACATTCGATACAATGTGACTTACCTATGTGTTGGATGGTCGTAGCGTACATCTCGTATCAGAAACGAGCTCTTCGAGGCTCCGAACTACGTCTAAATACTGGACTCTTTATCAGAGAAACTTTGCGCGACACTGAGTGCACCACTAGGGAGCAGTCTTGGGACCTTGAATTTCTTCAGACTCGACGAGACTCTTGTGGTGCACTCACATGGCATCGCTCAAGTGCTTCAAAGCGTCGGTTACAAGTCCCATTTATGGGATTCGTTCTTATATGCCGCAGCAGATGCGGATTTCGCAGGACCGGCTGTAACGCTTCGGTGTCCGGATATACTATAGCCGGTAAGTATCCCACGGTCACTGGTACAGGTGCGCCGTTGTAACTGTTGCTTGTCCGGCTATTACGGCACAGTAGCTGGCACCGGCTTTCCGGAATGACGTCACTGTTTCTGTATCAGATTGCTTATGTAATGGAAGAACCATTTTGCGTCCTGGCGCACTTATGGATTATAAGGGGAGTCGTACATGCCGCGAGTACCAATGGCCCTCACCTCAAGTCACTGTAGCGCTTATGAGGAGTGCTCGAGGGTAAGCAGATTCATAGCTTCCCGCTCGTTCAGGACTAAAGATCACTAATTGATCATTGGCTCTTATTCACCCCACATGAATTCTTACATACAAGCTCCAGAGCTGTCTCTCTTGGAATCTGTTGCATCATGTGGTTGGCGACGGACTCTCGTTTTCTTCAATGCCAACAATCACTTATGAACACCCACTGCAGTCACCAGCATCAACACCAAATGAACCCCTCGCACTTGTGAAGTTGGATATCATTCAGAGTGCGTATCGATCTCTCTCGGTTGACTTTAATATTGACACATGTACCTGCAGGCCCATCTGAAGCTGAAGCTGAATCCTATGGTATAAAATAGCTGGAACCCACTGTCGGGTTGATGGTGGTATTGGCACGGTAGGATGATCGGGTGTAAGTTCATTGTCTCGTTTTGATAAGTCGGCAGGTCAGTATCATGGTCAATAGTCTAGTTTTGTGCGGGTAGTCAATGAGAAGCCCATCCCCTGAGTCGACGTTTTTTTTTTACCAGACCCAAATGACCTAAGCTCATTTAACCTGGCTACAGTCGAACCCCTCATAAGCCATACCCCTCGGTGGATAGCCCGGGCTATGGGTTACGAGAGGTTATGGGTTTTGAGAGGTCGATTTGGCTGTAAATTTCAGTTTGGTAGTGGCTTAAACCTATGGGTATGGGGGGTTATGGCTTATGGGAGGTATGGATTATGAGAGTTTCGACTGTATCCCAGTGCAAATATATTCGCGCTACTGTTGGCTATGGTCGAAAACGGTCCGTATACTTATATATGGAAGTGTCTGAGGCTGGTTGGATGTGGACTCGAAATGCTTATCAATATTCCCGAGCCTGGGTGCCTAAATTGACGCCTACGAATACATACTAGCCCGTCTATATAGGAACTTCATCACGTTCTCGTCAAAATAATGGTACCTTTTTATTAGTGCCCTCGATATAGCATCGAAAGCAGAGGTTCCATCGATCTCAAACCAAAGCGAGCCTGATTCAGATTTCTCGCTCCAATGGTGGGATAGTACACATATACTCAGATAAAGCGCATGTGAATGATGAAATCTCCATACATCAGCAAAACGGGGAGATCGATGTATGGCGCTGTAAGGTAATATATAGGTCATAATGTTTCTCTAGATATTGCTGCGTTTCCATGGTCAACAATGAAGTCTTGAATGAGATGCTTAAACCCCGCTTCCAAGGCGAGGCTAATGGACAAGAAAAGGGATACCGCGCTTGAAGAATCTGATATTTAAACCATGATACATCCAATCTACAACCGGAAACCCATACCTGGGGAACTTTTACATGGTACAGTTTGCTATAACTGTGAGTTTCATCCGAGAACCTGTTTCAAACACAAGACAAAAATCAGGCAAAAACAAAGTACAAGGAACTATCTTACTGGAATCCAATTGTGCCATCTTTGATACCTGTGATATCCCAAATGTCGAAGCAAATGACGGAGTCATCTTTATTAGGACCCTTGAGTTCAACGTGATTTGTACGACGATTGTGTTCAGATAGGCCCGAAACCTTGCTGGCGGATATTCTGGCCATGAACTGTTCCGAATTTAGTAGCGTGCATCAGCCCTAGACCATAACATGTCGTACCTCTGATGTTTGGGTGTATGGGTTGGTATCACACAAACTACCACATGAATGAGTGCTAGTACACAAGATCAAATCAAATTTGACATACTTTATGCGCAGTCTAGTGCGAGCAGTGTTATCATCTAGTGCAACCTCCCAGATGAAGGCACTCCAAAGAGCTTTCAACCTTGCATGAACATCAGAGTCGCAAAGACCCTGGAATCCAATCTCCTATGAGGGTCTTAGCTTGGTTCACAAAAAGTAATGAAAGGGCCCTGCTTACGGTCAAAGTCACGCACACCGTCTTCAAGACACTTGTGGCAGGATGCCTTTTCCAAGGTGCTGAATGCACAAAGGTTGTATATACAGCCCAGATGTCGAGAGTTTCCAACATTGGTGTCAAGTTGTCAGGCCGACCAGTAGCTCGATTGAGTGCTACAGCTGAGGTAAGGACACTTGGAGAGTCATCTGAGGCTGAGGTGAGGAAAGTGATGGGGAGGCTTGCGAGTAGTGACTGTGCTTGCTCCATGTATTCCTTTTCCAACACATTGAGCTGCGTCCGAGCCTCATTCACATCAATGAAGAGCTCCTGTGATCTTGCCTGGTCAGTTAGAAAGTCGGGTAAGGATGCATGGATGACTTTGATATATTGGTCAGACTCTCGGTTCTCAATAATGGAATGGAGATCAAGAAGGAATAGCCCAACATCCCCTTTCTTCCATTTAAGGATCTTCTCGATCTCTGTGTGAGTGAGGGAGTAGCCTGTGGTGCTGTAGCCGCCTGGCTCAGCACTTATCCCTCTTGCGGCGAGGAGTAAACCAAGAATTTCCATGACGCGCGCACGATACTTGGCATTCCTGAGAATGAACGAATATAGGGCGTTCATTTGCTCGAAGGGTTTGTCGGTGAGAGCTGGTAAAGCACGGAGGATAACCTCAAGGCGTTCATCAGGTCGGTGGTACGACTCTGCACGCGAGGTAACATATGCTATGATTGTTTTCGCATAAATGAATTGACCTGATGCCTTGTCAACGAGTTGAGAGACGACTTCCAAGCCTGGCCAATCTTCGGAGAGTATTACTGGGTGATCCCTCCGGATCTTATCAAAGCCTTTGTCAAGATAAAGTTTGATGTCGCGTCGGGCATACTCGTCCTCCGTCAGACTTAACGTCGACAGGCGGCCTTCTGGTAAACGTGCTGAGAGGTCGTTGAATGCTTTCAGAATATGTGGTTCCGGGCGGCTGGCAATGAGAAATCGCAGTGGGAGGTGGAGGTCTCGAGCAGCGTTGCCGATAAGCTCGACAATATTGCTCTGAACCCCATGGTCGGCACACTCGTCCAGGCCGTCGATAGCAATCAGAATTGGGTATGTCCTGATTCTCGACCATTTGAGGAAGCGGTTGAGGGTTGATACACGTCGGATGGGTTCTAAGATGAGCTCCTTCATCTGCACCGAAAGCGTGCTGGTGAGAAGGTGGGGGTTTTGACGGATAGCCTTTTGAATGTATCGTTTGGTTTGAGGGATAGACCGCATAAGCTGAGATGCCACACTCGGAAAGAGGAGTTGGCCATTATCGCAATTTGCCGCCGTTCGAGAGAAGAAGAACGCAGCGAGCAATAATCCTTCTTCCTTGCAAATCTCTGCAATCGTGTGCTCAAGCGCCGTCTTCCCATTTCCGGCTGGTCCTTCTAGCAGGATGATTGTAGCAGAATTAATCTTGCACTTAATCTTGTCCATGATCCACGCGATAATCTCCTCACGAGTACCAGGTAAGCAGCCAGGTTGGTCGAGCGTAGCACTAGAATTGAGGAGGGAGGCACTTGGGACAGATTGGAGGAGGTCATTGATGTCTGCAATTTATTCAGCATCTGGTAGGAAGGGTTTAGCATCAATAACGCATACCTCTTAAGGCTCTCGTATGGAGTTGGTCTGCTGTTGGGTGGTTGTAAAGTATCTGAGCTGGATGGATTTAGCAGTGTAGGATGGATGGATACCTTTGGGCGAAGAGTAATGGTTATGTTGGTCTCCAACTACCACATGACCATACTGATCTCTTCCAGCTATTTCGTGAGATGCGAAAGTGAGACGTTATTTTCTTAAGATGAAGAAGGATCAAGACTAACCAACGTTGTTTCCATTGCCGTTGAGGGCGAGGGCGACGTTGTCGCAACCAATGTTTCCGCCCCTACCGCCCAGTCCGCCGTCACCAGTGCCTATAGTTAGAGATGATTCTAGCAGCAGGTCTTCATCGAATAGGCGATAGCTTACTCGCTGCTGCCCCACTAAAGTCTTGGACAAAAAGACCAGATTGATCTATGGGTCCACGGCGGTCACCCTCAGGTAGCATGGGATCCTAAGGTGGATAATCCAATTTGAAACGAAGTGCCGTCGTCCTGCAAGGTATGCGAAAGAGGAACTAGCGGGTTGAAGGTGGTAGAACCAGACCAAAAGATGCATGGGTAAGTTCAGACGCGCATTTTCCTGCGTGCCTCACGTGTCGATGTAGAAGGTTCAGTCAAATCAAAGGCTGTGCTTAGACAGCGATTAGTACTTCACCATTCAGTCCCAGCGAATTCATAAATGAGAAAGGGATGCGGATCCTCGCAACTAATGTAATTATGCTATTGTACAGGCAGTAGAGAGTTGGAAGGTTAGGTTATCCACCCCTCTGAAAATACTCTGTTGAGTGTCGAATTACCAAAATCAGCGACATGAACAAGTGAAATGCACATCGGGCAACCTCACCTGATACTTGTGGTCATGATAGAGCGGGCCGGCCTCATATAGCTGTACTCTGGAAACAGGTCGGAGGTGCTACTAACATTGTGCGTTTTCCTGATAGTCCTGCTTTGAGGATATATCACTAATTGACGGAATGTTATGTAAGTTCATTGAGATCACCTTAAAGTCAGAAAAGTGACCAGAGTCAACGAACTAGAATCAATTACATTGTCCTAGACATCGGTGGGTATTCCGATTCCCATCCGTAGTAGTCGAAGAAGTCGTAGTAGTCAGAGTTCAGCTTATCATTGTCTTGAATCCGCGATGCCTGCCCTTGCAGCCTTTTTCGTCCTCTCTGCGTAGCCCTTGGTGAACGAATCCATACATGTGTCGTAGGATTATTCCATGAGGCTAAAAATCAGTTAGAGATTGGCGAACAGAAGGCAAGTAAGACAATCAAACACACTTGATCAATTTTGAGACCGTCACCTGGTAGCATCCTTGCTTTACGGTACCCTTCTGAACCGGAGGGTTTGAAGAGCAGGATCAGCGCTGGTGTCGCATACGCCGATCTCGCAGCTGCCCTAGTCGTTGATGAGGAGTCAAGGGCAAGAATCAGTGAACACGATTGCGACTTACGGGTGTGGGTGAGACTCAACTCGTCTCCGACTTTATGTGTCAAAAGTCTGTTGATTTTGAAGTGCAACTTTGAGGTTCCACCGGACGTCGCGACGGTGGTAGTCAATTGGCATTCCATCTTGAGTCCAAGGTAGCAAGGCGAAGGGATGGAGAATGCGCCAAGAAGCTTCGTGGTCAGATTGAAGCTGAGGAAGCGTCGGCCGGAAATGTTGACGAGCCCCTCCGCACGTATATGGAATGCGATGGAAACTTTCAGCGTTTTCTGTGTCGCGCTCAAGAGAGCTGTAATAACAAAAGGTAAGGTTAATCTGTGTATGAAACACTGAGGCAACGTACCTCCCTATCCACCTCGCATGAACCACCCTGGGCCAGGTTTCCTCATCGCGTTCACCAAAAGCCACGAGATGCCTATGTTCTTAGCATCGTTGAGCACCTTGATTTGAACTTTGACGTTCTCGGCACTAATCGGAAAAGTCAAGGTCAGTTGCGTCTAGTTGACCTCAACGGTTCAACTTACTGGCTAAAAGCCGCCCTCGAGCATTGAAAGTAACGTCAGAGAAAAGTGGTTTTGGGAAATCGCGTCTTCAGAGATTCCCCCGGGACCCGCACGGGCCTTTCTCTCTCATCTGTTGACACATGAGTGTACCATTGCGTGCTGCAAGGGGACCGTTCAGTAGTGTCCAAGCATGCACGCAAGGATAAGAACACTCACCGAGAGCCTGCTTGCTCTGACTCTCCAGTGGACGCGCTTTCAAGAAAATATGTGATAGTTCGGGAGCCTGAACAGTGGTGAAAGAGAAATATATCATTCAGAGATTGTTGGGATCCCCAAGGAATTGTAAGGCCGCGTGATCATAATTTGTACCTGGAAGAGAAGAGTACTATTCAGTGTTCTACGTTGAACTGCATTCCGAGAGCAAGAGTAGTCGATGGCGCCACCTAATTGTTGAAGGAAGAAGGGGATCAACCGCGGTCCCGGTCCGTGATTGGTCATCGTCGCCTCACTTTCGACCAGAACCCCTTCACACTAGATTTTGCTTCCCCGGACCTCTTTCTCACTCGATCGTTTTTTCTTCTTTCCTCACGTCATACCAGCTGCAGCCCTTGAGCTTGATGGGCTTCCGCAACGATTCCCCGCCGATGGCCTTTGAAATTTGAAACGTCGTTTGGAGAGGTGTACCGCGAGTTCTACCCAGAATGACGTCCGGTCTAATCATAAGTAAGTTAGTCTCGCGTCTTCCTCCCTTTCTGACCCCATTTTGACATTTTCCAGTCTTATTCTATATATGATACCAAGCTCTCCATTCATCTACCTGCCACCGCGGCACCTCGCATATGCATATCATTTCTTTCCAGCCCAACCAGCCCCGATTTGAATGCGCACACGCAGATCCTTATCCTTATCTGAACCCAGTCCCTCCCCGTCAAGTTCACCTGCAGCTTTCCTCGTCCTCTTTGCTCGTCGCCCAAATGCCATCAATGTATGGTATCGGCAGTCACGCATGGATACTACCCCTCGCACCCAGCTCATCACCCACTGAATCTGCCTGCCCGCCCGCTATCTAAACCTCTCTTCCCCAATATCCACCTGCCTATCTACCGTCCTAGTATCGGCAAGGAGAACTTGGGCCGCCCTTGGAGGCAAAATGTACTCTGGCTGGTGTAATAAAGGTCGGTCATATCCATTCTCATTCGTTTATGAACGCTAATCTGTTAATTGGTTTCTTCTAGTCTACGAACCTGCACCCACATACTGCCTCTCGCGTCCTCTCAGGCTCTCGCCTCACTGGCCGACATTGCCATCATCGCCTCTGCCAATCTTAGGACCAGGACGGATAGCCATGCACTAGCAAATCACTCGGAACACATAGCAGATCCTGTCCATGTCATCCTGTGGCACTACTTTCAAACAACCAAACATGACCTCCCTTCCTCTGTGCCTTCTGCACTGGTCTCGACGGACGATTTTCCAGGCCCATTTGACCCGTGCGACATGATGCATGATGGGTCGTGTCCTACCACGACTTCTTCAGTGACTTCCCACTGCGCCCCCACTCGTACCACAACCGCCATCTACGCTTGCGTCCGGCGTAGGCAACGGTGCATATATTCTCTTTGAGGTGGTTGGTGTCCGGTCTATCGACAATTGACTACAAGAAGTCGTTGTCGTGCCACTCAACTGGTACATTCTTTAACATATGTGTCCTACCCCTTCTGACAAGCCACCTTCAGATCTCCCGCACACCGCTGTGGTTTCAACTCCCTTTCGCGTAAAGGCCATCAGCCTTGGCCTACTCCTGCCTATCACAAGCATCTTGCCCATGCAAGGGCTCGTTCAGCGACTCCAGTCAATCACACGAAGCGACGTGCCAAGCTCATTTCACCAAGCTTGAAGCGTACCGTATCCTCATCCACCTCGTTCGACATCAAGACGCTTTATCAAAAATTGGGACATCGCCTGTCGACCTCGTAAGCATAACGCCATCCAAATCCAAACAACCGCAGGACCCGAGCAATTATAGTCTTGATCACGTCGGCGATGGCGGGTGCATGCATATCCAGATTCCGTCCAACGGCCCACGAAACACCCACCTTCAACCGACGTCGACGGGCCGACAGCATCCTCAATATTACGTAGGGTTGGTGTGGAATGCCCCGAGCCGTCGATATCGCCAATAACGTTCGATTCGCGAATTTAGTCTTAGATTTGGCTGGCGCTGGACTCGCATGTCCATCTATCAGTTGCCTCGATACGCAGCTGAAGTAGCACCGTGTGTCAGAAGTACCCAGTACGTAGGCATATACATGACTGCCGTTTGTTAGACATTTTGATCACTGAGTCCTTTTGTACGATATCTAGACAAGTCAATACCTGCCGGGCGCGCATACCTAAACACCTCTCTCGACGTTTCTGTGATCAAAGCCTAGACTGCTGCTCGTACTCCCATCCTTCCACGAAGAGAACGATCCTGCGCGTACACTAAGCCGTTGAACCAATACCTGCTTCAAGAACGACAACTCGCGTTGAAGGTTGACTTCGAGTGTGTGATATTGGTACATCGGCCTCTCTTTAAGTGTAATCTCACGGACCCTCACCTGCCTTGTGATTCAACAGCAAAATGATGACCTGCAATCTGCGTTTTGCGCCGTGTGCCACGCTCCAAGATCAGAGTGTGTATTCTGGCTCTCGATAGTATTCATGGGTAACAAGATTTATTCCCCCAAGGCAAAGGGATTTATAACTGGTGAGACGTGGACGATCGAAGTCCGAATGAGCGACACATCCAACCGAAAGATACCAGAGACTCACAAGTGCTAACTTAGTCTTATTTGCCAGCCTAAAGAACACCTGCACTCTTGTTGAAAGTTGGTTGATACTAACCAAACTTGTACCTTGAGGTCTCTTCGAACGCGATCACGCGCGTTCTCGTAGACCCCAAGTCGGACATCATTCACGGTGTGTATATCACAACCTAAATGGTTTCAATATATTAATGCGTGTATCTCCAAGCCCAACAGCTGACGCCAAAGATCAAATCGAAGGAGACTTACTTTGACGCGTATTTAAGCAGGTATTCTCAATGATTGAGTGAAGCTAATTCGATGACATTGTCTCGTTTCAATCAGCAGGCTGGCCGATCACATGGCCATGTTTGGTGTGCGGTATACAACAAGAGCCGCATTCTTCGAGTCGACGTTTTTATTATTATTAGAGCTTGAGGACTGCTTATCGGTATTCCCGAGAATGCAGCCGATTATTCCTGTCCTTATTTGTGGAAGGCCTGGGGCTGGTTGGACGCCGGCTTGGAACAATTAGATATCCTAAGCTCCAGCGCTTAATTGACGTCCACAAATAATCATTCGTTTATATAAGTTCATATCAAATCAACGGTACCCTTGTAAGGTGATTATATAGCGCCCATTGATGCAACTTTGAAAGTGAAGGCTTCGTTGATGTCATATTGAAGTGATCCATTGCAATATCCTTATTAATTCGATGGTGGATACAGAAATAGTGCATACGAATTCAGGTCATCAAATCTATGTAAGAAGCCACACTCGTCTTTTGAAGACCCTGAAATTGCTAAGTCCATATGTTCAATAAAAAGGTTCTGAACGTGATACTCAAATGCCACGTGAGAGTCGAGCTAACGAGAAAGAGATATTGTACTTGAGCACATTATCTCTGTAATATTCAAAACAGTGCTACCATCAATCTACAATAAGAAACACATACACACTACCTTAACCACTCACACTGGCTACAAGCAGATGCAAGCATTTCCCATGCCTGTGCCTCTCCTGCTTCTCTGTGACTGTATATCTGGGGAACTTCTATGTTGTACAGTTTGGGAGGGTCAAAACAGTGGGTTTCCTCCAAGAACCTATTTCAAATTCAAGAAGAAGAAAATCAGGCAAAATAAGATGCAAGAGGGACTGTCCTACCGGAATCTAAGGTTTCTATCCTTCAAATCTCCACTCCAAGAAATGTCAAAGTGAATCACAGGGTCATCTTCATTGGGACCCTTGAGCTCAACATGATTCTGAGCACGATTGTGTTCAGATAGGCCAGAAACCTTATAGTTTGATATTCTGGCCAAGAACTGTTTAAATTTTTTAGCGCATGTTAGGTCAGAGCTTTGGCATCTCCTACCTCCAATGCTGTAGCACAACTTTGGCTGCTCACCAAGCTGACAGTAAAATGAGTATTACTACAAAAATGTCAAATTAACTTAACGTACTCTATCTTGAGTGAGGTGTGGACAGTCTTGTGGTCTGGTACAACCTTCCAAGTGAAGGCACCCCAAAGGGCTTTCAATCTCATGTCAACATCAATGTTGCAACATCCACTCCCCTGGAAAGCACAATGATTCAGTTTAATATAAAACAAGCAGATAAAATAAGAGTACTGTTAGAAAGGCATAGATCTTCTTTAGAGTCAAAGTGGCAGGGTGTCTCTTCCATGGTGCTGAACGGACAAATAACTCATATTGACCAATGATGTCCACACTCTTCAATTCTTTGTGAAGTTGTCTTCTCAGCCCAGTTTTTGTACAGTACTTGACAACTGAGTCCATGGCTGATAGATGTGGTTCCAATGTTTCGGCTTGCTCAAAGTCTACAAGAATCGCAACTGAGGTTGTGAAAAACACAAAAGTTAGAACAGTGCCTTAAAGCGGTGATTACACGTACAAGAAGGCTTGCAGATGACTTGAATATATGCCAATCCCAGCACTGTGCGACATTCCGTAACATCAATAAAGAAGTCCATAGATCTTGAGTGATCCAAGAGAAAGTCGGGAAATGACGCATGGAGTAGTTTGAGATCATCACCCACATCAACAACAGAGTGCAGAGTGCGCAATAGCCTCTTGACATCACCATCCCGCAGGCCAAGGATGTTTTCGATCCTCAAGGACTTTGATAGCACACCGATGATGTCCTGTTGCCCATCCATGTCCCTAATGAGAATAAGCTGGCCAAGGATCTTCAGAACAGAAGTACAATGCTTCACTGGCACAGAATGGACTATATATGTGTAGAGTTGGTCAAGAGTTGCATAGGGAGCATCACCAACTGGTGTTTCCAATAGTTTCAGAATGACCTTCAGGCGGTCGTCTGGTCTGTCGTCTGGTGAGCTCAAGTAGGAGATAATGGTGGTTGCAAATATAAATTGCCCGGATGCCCGGTCTAACAGGTGTGCGAGAACAGCCAAAGAGGGCCAGTTAGATGGCAGGTAGGGGTGAATGGCACGAATCTCTGCAAACTTCATCTTGAAATAGTGTCGTATGTCACGATGGACAAGGGCATCTTGATTCAAGTCAATGACAGACACGCGATTGTCCGGGAAGTGAGATTGAAGCTTGCCGACGGCCAGGCGAATATGAGGTTCAGGACGGCTGGCGACAAGAAATCGAAGGGGTAGGCGAACATCCCTCATTGCGTCCCCAATAATCCTGATGATGTCGCATTGAACGTCATTTCCTTCAACTTCGTCGAGGCCGTCAAGGACAATCAGTGTTGGATATGACTTGAGCCCAAAAGTGAAAACGTTGAGGAAGCGCACCATCATCGCGATCTGCTTGATAGGATTGACGATGAGGACCTTCATTTGCTCTTCTCGTCCCCTCGAGAAAAGAAGCGGGTCTGCACGAATTGCCCTGTCAATATACTTCTTGGTTGATGGGAAGGTTTGCATGAGTTGAATGGCCAGTGTAGCGATGATCCGATTGCCGTCGCTACAGTTGGCGAACCGATTCGAGGCAAAGAACGCCCCAACTGAGCGCCCATTCAGCCTGCAGAAATCCGCGAACGTGAGGAGGAGCGCCGTCTTCCCGGTACCAACGCCTCCATGGACCCACATCATGGTGGCGGAATTGATTTTGCTTCCCTCCCAGTCGTCCAGTTCGTTGCCAAGCTCCACTCGAGTTTCTTTCATGCATCTAGGCTGATCAATTCGGGCATCGGAATCGGGAAGAGCGGCAGGTGACGCTCGTTCAAGAAGGAGACCCCTCCCTTATTCAAGAGTTAGAAAAATCAAACTAAGACGCATAGGAGGTGATGATGTACCTTTCAGCGGCAACCCTTGGTAAATGTTCTGGTTTCCAGCAATATGCTGAGGACCAGCTACCGTCACGGAACCGTTGGCGTGATGGTTCTGATCGCCCCCAACGGCGATGAGCATCGCGTCCTGAATACGTATCGGGGTATGCTGAGCATTAGAGAAAAGGCTCATGGGTAGGATATGGTACCAGAGTGTGGTGGTGCAAAGATGAAGTTTTGGACGAGTATGTCACGTACTTTCACAGCCGCTCAGGGCAGTGCACACTCGTGGCTTACACGTGCGATCCAATTCAACCCATCTGTCGCCCGTTGGTCTTAGACAGAGGGCTGTGTCGTCTAGAAATACATAAGCTGTCAGTGCTTCGGCATATGTAAATGAAGGGACGACAAACCTTGAGAGCGATAGACGAGTCACGACAGAGCCCCAACCTATCAACCACCGAAGATATATCCCTCAGATTTGACGCCAAACCTTGGTTACCAGACGTGGAGGTCGATCGACCGCATCATCTTAAACTCATGGCCGTATCTCTGTTGCCGCCATCGCTTGCTGGAGTTGGTGATTTGGAGCCACTTCGATTTTACGTATCGCTTCTCTGGGAGGAAAATTGTATTGTGGTGCCGACATCTCGAAACCGACACCTTATGACACTACCGAATATATAGTGTATCCCCAGGCGCATGCAGAATCAGAAGTGTAGGTTTCAGCTTCACGCTTCATACTGTGGTGACGCCAGTGGTCAGGGCGGAAGCCGCGATCGTGGTAGCACATTTGTAGGGGGCAATGGTAGCGTCTGATGAGGTGATAGTTGCTGGATATGTCGTCATTCTACGTGTAACGATTGAACGTTGAAACAGCTTCCTGAGATACAGGTGAGTCTTTAGGTAAACGACGACAATAATTTGAGACTCACTCTTCGAAATCCAAGCCATCATCTAAGTGGTGAGAGCCAGTAACATCGTCGCATTCGCCTTATGCAATAAAATAATAAGCACCAAATATACAAGTGGCGAAAGGAATTTACCTCAGCTTATGGAACGGTCCAACTGGCGTCCGACTTGGTCAATGAAATTTTGGTACAGGGTAACAGTTTGTGTCAAGCCGCTGGCTAAGGATTTGCAGCTCAGCTAAGCCTGGATGAACGGTAGAAGACGAAGTAGCATCGGCATCGAAAGCCTTTTGAAACCTATTTTGCAGTATAGTTCAGAAGGGAGATATAGTAACGGTGGACCAATACGTACATATGTAAATAAGGGATCAGACATTCACTTCGACATTGTTGGGGTTCGTGATTTTCAGAGGCAGAAACACTGAATTCAAAGGAGATGTTCAGAAAACGATCAAAAGTGAAATTGGATGATCGACATACCTCCACTATCTGAAAACCACCCATGTGCTGAACCCTCATCTTGTCCACTGGAATCTATCCGAGGCCACCATTCACCAGTAAGCAGCATGAGGTACTGAGATCTTCGGGGTTACACAGAACCGCGCATTGACGTAGACTGAGGTGTTGACCTTCAAGGACAGAGGGCTGCGTACGCCATACAGGAGACAACGCCGTCCAACGACTCGCCAAAGTCAACCACATGTGAATGGGAGGTTTGGGTAAGAACACTCTTCTCAAGGAGTCTCGCACTTGTTGGTTGGCTTAGGACGCGTTCGTCATCTCCAGATAACCTATAGGCGGGTGGAGATGATCAGCGTTGCATAACCTGAAGAGGCAAGGAGCTCACTGAGAACCGGCTTCAAAGCTGCAAACTATCGACAAAACTGGGCTCGCTCTTTGAATCATGCACGCAGAGAGATCTGTCGACTACTATGGGCATCAAGTATGAGGCCTGAGGCCTGAGGGAGCGCTGTAACCCAATTGGAATAGCTGAAAGGGTGCTTGATTGTGGCTTGGTCGTTGGCCAAGGTTGACGGGTCTGACCGACGGCGTGGGAACAGAACACTTTCGCCAGGCTGCGTTGTCGTGGTTGGTAGTTAGCTAAGGAATAAATATTCAATGTAGAACATTGGACTTCGAGGAAGGGTGTTCCGAGAACAACAGTGGTCGACGGCGCCGCTCTCGTGTCACGCTAAGAATCAGACATGCTACATTAACCCAGAACGGCAATTGTTTCCCTTTCGCTTTCCCAATTGCCCTTGGTAACAGTGTCAACTCAATGGACAAACATCTGCATAGCCGCCGCCGCCGCATCTATTGTTCCAATGAACCTTCTTTATCAGGATGAAGGGTGGTACATTTTGATCTATCGGAGGATCGATCAGCATCAGCAAATCGTCCATTTGGTTTCAAGGTTTCATGGGTTTTTGTGTTTTCCAAGTTTCTGGAAACCTCAAAACTCAAAAA
>Ga0247741_1001108_pt1 | contig 14874 bp, 16 predicted proteins | sample UWRJL213509R2_FD_180945 | JGI IMG/M metagenome (GOLD analysis project Ga0247741, IMG submission 180945) | Plant litter microbial communities from Arlington Agricultural Research Station in Wisconsin, United States - UWRJ-L213-509R-2 | ecosystem: Environmental > Terrestrial > Plant litter >... | reverse complement strand
GGTACGCACATCGTCACCATGGATGGGCTATCCAACGTAACACAGAACGACGGTCATTCCACCATCGGCGGTTCGCAAAGTTATTCATCTGCATCTGCATAGCAGGTTCGCAGATCTTGCATCCAACAAATGGCTTTCTCTAGGCGGTCGAAATGAGGAGATGCTGGTACAACCATATATCACTGAGGATATGTTTTGCCATCCCCAGTTGCCGGATATCCTCTTCATTAGGTCTTTCGACGATGATGCATCGTTGACCATGGCAGACGCTTTCTCCTTGTTGCACCATTATCCAGATGCGAGGGTCATGGTAACACACGACTAGAGACGTTGCTCGTTCCTCTTCCCGCCGAGATTTCGACTTCCATATGTTGGTCGGGTTTGGGGCGCTTGAGCCTGAGTTTCCGCTCATGGAGGCCCAGAGATCCTTACCACTGTCAACTGGCCTACAGGCTCGAGCGCATGCGGTCCATTCTGTCGAGTCATCGCTTGGGTACTTGTTGCACCCATGGGAGCGCGGCTCCCATATTTGGGTAGCTGAGGCGCGGAGGCGCACATGTCACGCCATCGGGTGAGTCACACGTCGGGCATGAGGCCAATCTAAAAGCGAGAACAAGAAATGCTGATGTTAGCTCTCTCTTTCATCCTCCCAGCCAGCGACCAGGAATTCTGAATGTAAAATTTGTTTTCTTTTTTTATCGTGATTGGTCGGTCATCTGTTGGTGATTGCCGTCCGAAACCGCCCAATGCTGTAAACCTCAACGCGACGCCTCTTCAAGACCCGCATGAAGCGTTCATTATGCAAGAGTGGACTGCGAGCCGCAAGCTCGACACCGAAACCCAGAAGATGTGTGAAAGGGTGTCGAATTACTCACCTCGAAGTGCTTGTGATCCTGCTCTGCAATATCTTGTCGGCCACAACCCCTTGCTCCCATGGCTCAAGCTCTCCAGTGCCTACAAGACGAGCCAGCGACTTTATAAACCCAGTTTTAAGCTCTATAAGCTGTCCTGGGAGGCTGCTTTCTCGGAATGAATTTTGTGTCCATGAATCATTTCTGGCGACCGACCTGTGACCTTGTATGACTCGAGCAACCTCAACACTTGGCCTCCAAAAGGCTTCAAAATTGCCCTGAACTTCGTCTTCTGACTCCAGGTCAATCGAGGATGTAACTCGCTTTCATCTTGGAATTATTTGTGGGACCTAAAGCCAAGAATTCATTGTCGAGGATGTTGACAAGCCGAAATCGTTGGTCGTCAAGAATTGGGGCCCTAAAATGCCACATCTCCGTCTGCCTCAAGCTTCAACCATGTCTGAGAGTTCTGCGCCACCTTCCTAACGACCTTGGTTGAGTGTGGATCCGATAGAAGAAATTTTACAAAAGGCGCACCTTCGAGCCGTCCAGTAACGACGCTTCAACCCCACCATTCCTGTTAAAATCCTCCAAGAAATCGCTAACTGTCCCTCTAATATCCTCCAAGTCCATGGTGATAATACCGTGTTGAGGATGGCTTTCCAAGGCGGAAGAAAGAGCGAGAAAGAATAGCGAAGGATTGGACCCTCAAGCTCAAGTTGGAAGGAAGATGTCGGTCATTCAAATTATTGCCCAACAAATGACAATCAACCTGACAATGTTTGACATGGTTGCCTCTCGTCTCTTCGCCATATTCAAGGAAACATCTGTCCCTTGAAAGACCCGGTTCTGCATCCAATATTGGCAGGGATCAATGGGCTTGTCTCTCTCCCCTTCGTGTAGAAGCGGTCTCACACCTCACCAATTTCCCCTTTGACTGGAATCATAGTGCCCTAATTTTACTCGTCCTCCACCGTTGATTGGCGGTCCCAGCGCAGAGCCAAGCCTTTAGGACCGGAGACACGGAATTAAAAGCAAAAGCAACTCAAGAGTACCCAAACCTTTCCACAGGCGTCTTCCCCCACAATCGTATGTTCAAAATTTCTCCACAAAGTACTGAGAAGATACTTACAAACTCTTGGTAGGATTCGTGCTCTAAAGGAGGGGCCAAGTACCTCGATGTCCTCTCTGAAGCCGTTCCCTGACTCTCCACTACGTTCTTAGGCGACGACACCTCTTTGATTCGGTGCCCAACGTTTCCAGTAAATATCCGCTTTCGATTGGGTACGTAGTGGCTCAACTTTCTGAGACATTACTAAGGCCTTCTTTTTAGGTTCTAGCAGTCCTGTAAACTTTTTGACAACACGGTCTCTCCTCTTGGTTGAAGGCCAGACATTGTCCGTCAATATTACAAGTGTGCCCACTCCAAGGGGTGATTCCTACTGCTGTCATTCTTGCATGCCAGGACTTATGAGAAAGCTTACCTCGAGCAAAACAGGCGACCTACGCATCATGTCCCTCCAGGCCAGATATCTTCAAACACTTCTCAGTGCTATGCCAAGGGTCAAGACTTGTGGCCCAGCTCGCGTTTAAACGAGCGTCTATATGTTCGTAATTTAGACGCCACATGGGTTTCGAAATATCATTTCCCAATGGAAATGTTCTTCCCGAGCCTGGATTGCCACTCCCGAACACCTATCTGAAGAAAGTCCTGAAGGTCATTGGTACGAGTGAGTAATACGGCCCACTATTCGCAATTATATGCTGAAAGATTGGACAGCGATCAGCGTTGATTTTTAAACTCCAAGAATAATCCCACATAGGGAAAGGGAGCCGCGCACGCGTCTTCATCTCAACTTCGTCGTGATGAACATTTGCGGCCGTAATTCGCTTTCACTGGATGGTGATTTATGACCCGTATTCGCGTGTATGTAGGTGCATGTGCATCCAAGGTCAAACTCGCTTACGCCCTCAAAATCATCCAGCATTTACATAATAGCAACCCGCCTTGAGGATATTCATTCATTCACACTCTCTTGTACCCTAGGAGTTTGAAAATAGTAACACACTTGATATCCTAGTTCGACTTAAGCTTCTACCGCAAAGACTAAGTAGCACCTAGTATCCTCTAGTATTGGGCAACGTCGATGTTTATTTGTTCACGCGATCTCAATGCCACAAGTGAGTTATTGTGTACAAGCCAGATGCTGAACAACCTAGAAATGTATATATAATGACCAATATTAATTATTCGAAGGAGGCTCTTCCAAGTGGAAGATGAGATAGGGTGGGGGGATTGTGTTATTGCGACAAGAAGCGATGATAAGATATGTCCGAGGCATTGTAGGGACTCGGGAGATGTCATCAACAGAAGTCATCAGAGTCCTGAGCAATCAGGTTTCATTCGACAGGATATGTGTTGAGTCGAGAGAGAGCGAGCCTCGGCGACTTAAGCCTCGAGCAGGAGGTTTGTCGCGAACGTGTCCATGAAAGGTATATAACGCTGACTATGATGCATGGAGTGACACGATGGATGGGACGTAGGGTGGACGGTATGGGCTGTTCACGCTTACTAAGACGACTGAAGAGGACAGGAACTATACACCAGCTGCTCCGAACGGTCATTCACTGTTCATGAGCTCGCCTAACAGCTTGGATGAAATCCTACATCTTAGAGTATGAGACAGGCGGAGAGGGGGCAAGACACATGACAACGTGCCTCGATGACGGTTTGCAAACGGTGTACGCGTCTGTCGAACGCCAAAGCGCGTGCGAGATTGCGTCGAATCCGCGCGTGTTCCTCCGTTTCAGGCACCTGATGGTCGTTTTAAGTCTTGAAAAAAAAAGGTGTCACGAGAGAATGCACTTACGAGGGGAGGAATCCGTCTACTAGCTCCCAGCCGTGCTGCAGGTACTTTCAGTGGGACATATTCGTCATCAAAAACAGTGTTCTAGGCGAACAAAAAAGTATTGAATGAGAGAGTCTGAGAAGAAATAGGTTGGCGAACGCACGAACAGACGGTCGGTTTCGTCGACGGTAATAGGGAAATAGCGAGAGTAGGGGTGGAACCGTGCCCGTCGTTTGATACTGTAACTCGGCAGTTTTGAGCAGTCAAACTGTCCAGTTGCCTCCTCGTATGCCGGTAGACGTGGTTCGTGTTCGAGGACCTTGATGCCAGTGTCCTGCTTTTCAGACTGGGAAGACCGCATGATGGGTAGGAATGTAGCTGAAAAAAGCGACAAGGGAAAGAAGAGGATAGAGTAGGAGAGCAACGGCCAAATCCCCACAATTTAAGCTTTGAGGTCGCCGTCCAGGGGTTTTAAAGTAGATCAGAGTGCCGTATCGATAGAAAAAAAAAACCAATACATATATTCGGCTTGTGCTGGAGCCAATGATCGAAGATGGTGTCCCTGTTGCCTTCGATGATTTGTTTGGTTAGCCATTTGTTGGCCACGATCGAACCTTGGAACTTCTCGTGAAAAATGGATGAAATCTCCGTCTACAGCGCGTGTTCTGATCCCGACGAGAGTAGATTTGGTACCTTGGATGGCACTTGAAATGATTGCTCTCCCATAACTGCACCAAAAGGATTATATGGTGCAAAGTCAGACGCGACCAACGGTTTGGCTCGAGACGCCGTGAAACAGGGTTGAAGATACACACCTTGTCGTCATGCATAGCGCTACCACGCCCACCGCACTGGCGTAATCCTGAATGTCCTTCATTCCACTGGTGACCGTCGACAGCTCACAAAACCGTCTATCTGCATTTGCAGAGCAAGTCGCCAAATCCTGCACCCAACGGATGGCTTTTCTGGGTGAGAGGAACGAGGAATAGCAACATATCGCCTAGGAGGCGGTTCTGTCATCCACGATTGTCGAATGCCCTCGTCGCTTAGCCCTTCGATGATGATGCATTGTTGATCATGCCAGTCGCATTCTGCTCATTACTTCCCCAGATGCCAGGTAGCATACAACCAAAACCTTGCTCGTTCCTCTTGGCCTGGTTTGGTTTCGGACGCTTCAGTTTGGACTAGTTTTCTACTTGATGAGGCCCACGGGACGTTCTATACAGGCCTAAAGGCGCGTAAACGCATCAGGTCGTGGCTTGAGTTGCGCAGTCAACGGCCCGGACATCGCGCACGGAGCGCAATTTCGGCACTTGAGGCGCGAGGCACTTGAGTCACACGTCGGTGAGTCACATCTCGGTGAGTCACACGTCGGGCTGAGGCGTCTAAAAAGCAGAGACAAGAATTGATGTCAGCTTTTCTTTCGTCCCACCACCCAGAGTCCAGATGCGTCGTAAAATTTGTTGTGTTTTTATGTTGTTGGTTATATATGGCGGATTGCCGTCCGAATCCGCCAATGTCCTGAACCGCAAGGCGACGCCTCCTCAAAAACGCCACCAGGCGTGGATTGCGAAGTATGGGCCGCAAGCTCGACACCAAGAAGTAGAAGATATGAAAAGTTGTCGAACTACTCACCTGGAAAACGCTTGTGGTTCTGCTCTGCAACGTCTTGACAACCCTCAAGTCAGTGGTATCAAGGTTCAACCACTCCAGCGCCCGCAAGACGGGTCAGCAATTTCGTGTAAGCATTTTTCGGCCTATAAGCTATCCTGGGCAACTGCTTTGTTGGCGTAAATTTTGTGTCCGTGAATCATTCCTGGGCGACCGACCTGTGTGACCCAGGTAACCCCAAGAACTGGCCTCCAATCCGCTAGAAAATCGACCTGAGTTCTGTCTTCTGACTCTACGTCAGTTGAGGACGCGACTCGCTTGCTTCTGGCAATTAAATGCGGGGCTTGGGGCCAGGTAATTGTCATTTTTTTGACAAGCTGAAATTACGGTCATCAAGAATTGAGGATTTCCCAAAGTGCCACATTTCTGTCCGCCTCAAGCTTCACATATGTCCAAGATTTATGTGCCATCGTTCTAGGGGCGTTGGTTGAGGGTGGAACCGACAAAAAAAAATTGTAACGTGCGCACCTGACAGCCACCCAGTAACGAAGCTTTCACCCCACCCTTCCTGCGGACTTCCTCCAAGAATTTGACAATCGCCTCGCCTGTGACCTCCAAATTTATGGCAATAATATTAGGTTGGGGATGTTTACCTATAGGCTGAAGAAAGGGCAGAAAAGAGTGGCGAAGATTCGGCGAAGACTCAAGCCGTCAAGGGAGAGAGAGCGGCCATTCAAATGATTGCTAAACAGGTCCTAAGTTCGACAAATACCAGTCAACCTACAAGCTGAAGACTCTCAAATTCAACAAAACATTTGTCCTCAGAACGACTAAGATCTAGACCTGTGCGCTATTAACACTCGGCAGGGGTAAAACACCGCATTTTGGCCAATTCGACTGAAATCATCGCCTCCTTCATTTCACTCATCTTGACTACAAATCAACCGCCTCAACATCCTTTCGACATGAAATTCGAGGCGTTGCTATTTCCGAAGCGCCTCTATACCTTCCTATGGTCTCAACGTCGCCTTGTGTCACCGTCTGTTCAAGACCCCCCAGAAAGCTTGGAGGAAAAACGTTTCCCTGCTAGGATTTGTGCGCTAAACAGCGGAGACACTCGATGAGACCTCTCGATCCCTCCTCCAAAGCAACTACCTGACTCCTGGCGCATTCTAGGAGACAAGACCGCTTGAATCTGGCTGCTGAACCTACAAAAAGCAAATTTGGTCTCCTGCATAATATTTGGGTGGAGTTGGTTGGGTACGCAGTGGTTTAACCACCAGACACTTTACTAAGATCTTGTCTTCAATGTTTGACAGTCCCAGGTCCTTCAAGTTCGCAGGCTAAGATAATGTGGTCGACTACCGTTTCCCTTCGTCGGGACTAGAAATTAGCCTTCGGCACCCTGAGTTTCGCAGCCTAAGGTTAATTCTTACCGCCGACACTCCTTGCGCACTAGAACTCCTCCGAAACCTAGTTGCAAGCAAAACTGGTGACCCACGCATCGAGAACCCATGTTTTTTCATGCCAATGGTCTCCCGATCCGCGTCAAGGGATAAAGACCTACACCCCATATAGCAGTTCAGGCCACACCTCTCTGCTTCGTACGAGCGTCTAAACTCTTTGTGATTCCAACGCCACACGAGTTTGAAATAAAAATTCCCATTGGGAAATGTTCTTCCCGAGCCTGTATACCACTCCCGATCACATATCGGAAGGACGCGAAGGACATTGCCACGCGGGAGTGGTCTTGCATTCACATTTCCTTCGATCCCAGGCTGAAGAATGGACAACGAGGACCGTTGAATGGAGGCATCAAGGTGCGCGCGCTTCCTTAGGAAGCGCGCACACCATTATCCCGAGGTGTTGTGATGCCCATTGCACCGCAACTCGCCTTTACGGACATACCCCCATCGATCAATTTTGGTTGACGTTCATCGACAATCAACACGCATTTGGTGTGCCCATTCATTCTCAACTGCCTTCACCTCTAAGTGTTGAGGAATAGCAATACTTACGACCCAGTTTGACTTAGGCTTCTACCGTGACTGCAAAGACTAGAACCCCTATGCCGCATAAGTAACTTTGACGTTTCTTCGTTCAATTTCGAGTTCCATAAATGACTCCGAATTGGTATTTACACTAAAGATGTATATACAGCGATTAACAGATGAGGAGACGAAATATATGAAATATATACAAACGTGATCGACAACTTGAATCTTTAAAATTGGTAATATAGATGGTTCGTGGTTCGTAGATGGAGAGATTTGACAAGAAATTGATATGAAAAAATGTTCAAGATATTGCAGGCAGATAGTAACGACGGAAACCACGCCTTGGATCTCAGTCCTTTTAGTACTAGGCTCGATCCCACCCGTCCTTTGTTGCGTCTTCCGGGCCTGGTGGTAACAGTTCCTGTTATAGTCCCTAGTACCCTTGATACCGACGGAGTGCTGGGATTGAGTCTATCCTGGTAGCGTGTTATAAATCCAATCTGAAATTTCCTAGCTCTTCTTAAGTCCCTATGAGTTATATATATAAGAAAAGCAACCCCATTTTGCCCTCGAGCACCGTTTAGGGCTAAGGTGCTGACCTACAGCCTGCTTGAGGAACTCCCAGCCATGTACATGTCGAGGTAGCTGGAAAATTAACAGAGGTCTGCATCCGGTTTGAACGAACTCGACGATGCTTGGGCCACAACTCTGATGTCGCTCGCCGCGCTAACGACGGCCGCATCAAGATTCTCTCCTAGCTTAGTTACCAGAACGTCCTCCAAGCCTGCACCCCGCTGTTCCCCTGCTACGAAGGCTTCTCTGGGGTCATCTACACGATGGCGCAATGTACTTACTGACGTGTATCGTAGCTGCTCGACCCCCCTTGCGCTTCAATACTTCCCTCGCCCTAGCACAATCGCGATTTACATTTATCACTGTCTTGCTACTTGCGTTCCTGCGCTCATGGGCACTGTCGCTCATATTCATCTAAGCCCAATCTTATGGCATCGCCGGCCCATTGCCCGGCCGTGCGATCGTGTAAAGTTTCGATTAGCAGCGAAGCAGGGACCGGTATGTCCAACCCAAGATAAGTTGAATATAATACATTAAGCTGCAGTAGCCTGGATACTAGATAAACATTGCGCGGTCCGACCTCATGCTGATCCGTGACGGAAGAGGCCAGATACTTCACCGTTCGAAAAGGAGTTGATGGGGTTGGAATGGAAATGTGAGATTACGAATGATGGTGGTTCACTGTCCATGGGCCTGCCTAATACCTTGGATGAAGACCTACACCCCCAAGTGTAAGGTGAGTGGAAACAAAGCGAGGCATATTATAACTTACACAAATCACAGTTTGCAGACGTCGAAGACACCTCTCGAGAGGGCGAGGCGCGGGCGGGGTTACGTCGAATGCGTGCGTGTTCCTCCGTCTCAGGTACCTGAAGACGGTGTTAAGACTTGAAAATTTATCACGAAGGAAAGGTCTTACGAGTGGAGGAATCCGCCTACCGGCACCAATTCGTGCTCGAGGTACGTGCAATGGGACATATTCTTCGTCAAAAACGGTGTTCTGGGCGAAAAAGTCGACCGAATGAGACACGTAAAAAGAAAACAGGGAAAGAACTTACGAAAAAACGGCCAATCACATCGACACTAGGGAAATAGCGAGGATAGGGGTGGAACCGCGCCCGGCGATTGATGCTGTAGCTGGGCAGTTTCGAGCAATCGCGTTGTCTAGTAGCCTCTTCGTATGTAGGGAGACGTGGTTCGTGTTCGAGGGACTTTGCGTCAATACACTGGTTTGTAGATAGGGAGGGTTGCATGGTGGGTTGAGGTTGGAAAGCAAGAGTGCTAGGGTCCAATCCCCACAATTTACATTTAAGCTATCAAGTCGCCGTCCAGGGGTCCAAAGTAGATCCAGAGTGCCGTTCGATGGAAAGAAAAAAAACAATACATACTCGGTTCGTATGGAGCCAATGACCGAATACTTGTGTCCCTGTTGCCTCTGCTGATTGTTTTGGTTAGCAATTTGTCAATCTGAGTCTTCATGCGAAAAGTGCAGGGAATCGCCGTCGAAAGCGTGTGTTTTGATCAAGACGGGAGCACATTGGTGCCCTGATTGGCGCTTCTTCAAATGATTGGCCTACCGTGACTGAACCTAATGGATTAAACTGTGCAAAGTCAGGACATACCCACAGATTTGGCTCAAGACGCCGTCAAGGAACGTACGCACCTTGTCACCGTGGACAGCGCTAGCCGTTGTGCATCCCAGCGTAACCTTCTTTCCACCGTCGATGGTTTGCAAAGTGCATCTGCGAGCTGCCAGATCTTGTACCCAACAGGCAACTTTCTCTAGGTGGAAGACACTGTCGGAGCGGCGATCTATCACTCAGGCTGAGTTTCTGACATCCCGATTACCGGACGTCCTCTTCGCTGGGCCCTTCGAAGGCCATTCATTGTTGGCCATAACACTCGCATTCTGCTCGTCGTTTCATGAACTAGATGCCGAGTCCATAGTAGCACATGAATTGAGATGTTGCTCGTTGCTCTGCTTGAGATTTCCAACTTCTGTTTGTGGATTGGGCTTCAAGCGTTTGAACTCGAGTTTCCGCTGGCAGAGGTTCGTTACACTGTCAACATGCTTACATGCTCGAGGAAATGGTCCATCTTGTCGAGTCATGGCTTGACAGGCGTAGGATTCTACGCCTGGGAGCGCGACTTCCGGATCTGGGAAGTTGAGCCACGGAGGCGCATGTGTCACGCGTCGGGTGAGTCACACGTCGGGCATGAGGCATCTAAAAGGCGAGATCAAAGAAAATCGATGTTAGCTCTGTTTCTTCCTCCCTCCATCCAGCGACGAGACAATGCCAAATCCTGTAAAATGTGTTTTGTTTTTTTGTTATGAATGGTCATCTGTGGGCGATTGCCACCCCAGACCGTGCAATGTCTGAACCTCAACGCGACATCACCAAGACCCGCGAAGCGTCCATTGCACAAGAGTGGACAGCAAGCCCCAAGCTCGACACTGAAGAACCAGAATATGTGTGAAAGGAGTCGAAATGCTCACCTGGAAAGCGCTTGTGATCTTGCTTTGGAGAACCTTGGTGACCCTCAAATCACTAGTATCCTCAAGGCTCAAGCTCTCCAGTGTTCGAAACGAACTAGCGACCTTGGGAACGCAATCTTGAGGCCCGTGAGCTATCCTAGGCGACTTCTCTGTTGGCGTAAATTTACGGTCTGGGAAATATTTTCTGGGCCACCGACCTGTGCACACGAATGCCCTGAAGAACCTCAAGAGAGCGACCTCTGGCTGCCAAAACGCCTGAAAATCGTCCAGAACTTCGTCTTTTGCCGACATGACAGTCGAGTATGAGAGTCGCTGGCTTCTTGCATTTGAATGCGAGGCTTGTGGCCAAATGACCACTGTCGAAGATTGTTTGAATGGCCGAAAATGGGGTTGTTAAGGTGGAGGCCCTCTCAAAATGCCGCCATTTCGGTCTGCCCTCAAGCTTTTGATATGTTTAAGAGTTCTGTGGCGTGCTTCTAAAGGCCTTGATTCAGGCGTGAACAGGACAGAAGAAAAATAGCAAGAGCGCACCTTGGAGCTGTTCAGCAACGAATGTCGCAACCTCACCCCTCCCACAAATTTCCTTCAAGAAATTCCCCATCCCCCCTACGTCCTCCAGATTTATGGCGACAATATTCTGTCGACCAGGCGCAAGAAAGAGTAAGGAGGAACTGTAAATCCTCGGACGCTCGAGTTGGAGGAAGAAGGGTGCCTTTTGTCGGTCCTTCAAATAATTGCTAAACTGGTGCCAATGTTCGACAAATACCAGTCAACCTGCCTTAGTGAATCCTCCAACAAACCCAACGAAATATCTGCCTTCCGAACGACTTGGCTTTGGACCTCTACGTGGTCAATATCAGGACGGAGATAATTACTTTTCCTCAACACGGAAGAGGCCTCAGCCGTCGCAAACGCTCCTTTAACCTCAGAAACGGTCCCGCATTCTTTACCATCCTCTTCACCCCGAATTTACGGCCCTCGATTCGAACTGGCCCTTTCAACACGAAATTATTAGCATCGAAATCCCTAGAGCGCCATTAAAACCTCCCGTACGCGTCGACGCTTCTGTATGCTACGAACGTCAGTTCAAGACAGCTCCAGAAAGTATCATAGAGGCATGGCCTCTTCCTACGTAGGGTCTGTGTGGTGAACAAGAGGAAACCACACACAAACTGTCCCAACTCCCTCTACGAAGCAAAATCATGATTCCCTCGCGGTGTAGCTGACTCATCAAGACCATCTAAAATTTGTACTCAACATCCAGGGCGTAGCCTTCCTGCTTTAAATTGACTGCTTTTTACTGAGGTGAGTAGTGCTTCAAGCCTCAACTTCAACCTAAGACCTCATTTAACCGACTCGGATACTCAAGGTCGCTGGCTTAAATCGCAACCGGGCGGTGATTTCTTCATCGGCGAAAATCAGATACCACCAATTTTCCTGGCCCCCAAAGTGGGCAATCCCGCCCAAACCTTAGATTTTCCCCGCCAGGACTTGAAAGACGCTCGCCCCAAGCTCGCCGCATGACCCACGCATCTACAGCCTTCGTTGAAGCTTGCCTTATAAGAAATTGATCCCTGTGCTAGCCAACGAATATAGACCTCCCGCTTCATCCAGATTCAAGAGGGTCTCCCTCTCCTTCTACGAGCGCCTAAATCTTGGTGACTCGAACGCCACATGAGACGCTGAGGTAAAGTTCGCTTCTGGAAATATTGTTCCCGATCCTCCTGTTTGCCCATCTGCAAAGGACTCAAAAAGGACATAATTATTAGTGAGTATTCCGGTCAACCGCCCACAATTCCTTTGCCTGCATGCTAAAAGAGCAGACCTGTAGGATCGTTTATGGAAGCTCGAGATCACATTCGCGGGAAATGATCGGCGCGCCTTTGTTTCAACTTTTGTTGTCATGCGGATTGCAGATTTGGTTCGCCCTCCTTCGATGGAGATTTATGACACAGACGGGCATTTTTGTAGGTCCAAGTGGATCCAGGTTCAACTCGGTGGACGTCGAAACTCTTCATTTAGTGGCATATGGACAATTCTACCACTTTTGTTTTGTCGATCTCCTACGCGCTGCCCCTCTGGCACCTTTCTGTAATATCTAGGGTCCTGTGAGCAATGTATGATATTTTGAAAGTATTGGTATATAAGTCGATTGGGATCGCAGACTTTGAAACATCAAATGCATCATCGGACCCGTGGCATAGTCTTTGATGGTGAGTCTATTGTCATTTACGTACTTCCTCTGTCCATTGCTATCATCACCTATAAGCTTGGCTTCACTCCACACTGCCCTTATGTTCGCTTTGTGACAAAAACAACTTATCTACAGTTAAAGCACTTGGATCCTAATATCAGCTTGCCAAAGGGTGCAAGTCCTCGCAGAAGAAATCACAGGACCTTGGATTGACCAAGCGCGCAAAAGGCATTTCTCACTGGCACTAGCACCGTTCCCCCGGCGGTCTGTTAGTTGGAAATGATCAACTTCATGTTACTGGTCTCTCGACAGGGTGAGTGATCATATTCATATTGACTAAACTAAGTGTTACGCCCGCTCTTTCTCGCTTTCTCATTTGAACGTTGGCAGGGAAGTTGAGATTAGCCAAATGGTACATCACCCTCTCGTCCAAGGCCAAAGCCAAGATTGTCCAAGAGGTCACGCAACTTGCGTTGAACAGGCGCCAAAGAATGTGCAACTTCCTTGAATACAAAGGTGAGTTGACCAACATAAGCCTACTGCCCTCCGATCTTCTCTTTCGACAAATTCATTTGCGCTTTCGTTTTGGTTAAATTGACAGGTCGAAAGGTAAGTTTCTTCTAAACGCCCCACCAGTACCCGACAGGGATGATCTAACCAACATGTGGTTGTAGATCGTATATCGGCGCTATGCTTCCCTCTTCTTTATAAGTGACATTGCAGAGAATGATAACGAGCTTGTTGCGCTCGAGATTATCCACCGATATGTAGAAGTCCTTGATCGGTACTTCGGAAACGTGAGTGAGGGTCCCAATAGGAAATGTAGCAGTTTCGTTGACTACTTGACTGCCCAGGTCTGTGAAATGGATCTGTGAGGAAAGAGCTTGTTGCACAAGCGTTTTGGTTCTGACTCCCCTTGGACCCGCAGAATCTTTAATTTTCAAAAGGCCTATTCTGTGAGAGCGATTTCGACCTTTGCCCCTGCCAGTCACTCAGCATCTCTTTTTATTAGATTCTGGACGAACTAATCATGGCGGGGGAGATGCAAGAGCCTTCCCGCCGGATTGTACTAGAGACAGTGAGGCTACTGCTTACCAGCCAATCGGTCGCTGATTCTTTTGGCAGACAAAAGATTCTGATGATTGGGAATTGAACGATACTGTTGAGGCGAATATCAAAGCAGCATATTTTGGTTGATTATTGAAGTCAACTACAAGACATCTTGGTGCATTGGATACAGATTAAGTTTGGAGTATATACATTTGGACTAGGTTGGACAAATTGGATATTAGGTAGTATTAGTTTGCGATGTAGCCATCGCTTTAGACGCCAACCGTCTGCTTTGGATAGAACTCGTCTTTGAAATCAAGGTTGTTCACTGAGACACATTCCAGCTAAAAAAAGTGGGTTTTTAGCAACATTATTCTCGTTAGATTTATTGAAGAATTACCCCATTGCTCTCATACGAGTTGCGTACACTGTTGACGTCCACCGCATCAACCACAATGTAGCGCCGATAATTCTTCATGATGGCAGGCTGTCGTTGCATAGACAAGATGTCCTGACAAATCAGCTTCTCTAGCTCCTTGGGAGATTCCTTTGAACTCAATTTGGGGTTGGCAAGGAAAACCTTGATGCCCATCTCGAGTGCCTGACGCTGAGAAGGCGGACGAAATGCAAGATGCTGAGAAATCCATGCCTCACGGGCGTCTGGGTCCCTGCTCTCCGTCAGGAATTCAGGAGGCGCTCGCAGTAAGGCAACTGCGCCTTCCTCAATAGCTTTTAATATGACCTTCATTCGCAAGGCTCCTCTGTCAGAAGATCAGAGGTTGAGTCAATAAGGACACCACTACGAGGCAGCTTACTTTGAGAGTGCATCAAAGGGATCATTGAGTCCGCATTCCAGTTTCGCGAGCATGCCCAGAGTAGCTGGGAGGATATAAGATAGCCAGAAGGGGTGTTTTGCTATTCGTTCAATTTGGTATGCAACCGCAAGTGGATCTTTGAACATCGCTGCCGCCGTAAATGTCACGACCCCACCTAGAAAAGGAGGTCAGAGAACCGAAGAATCATAATCATTTGATTCTCTGACCAGTTCGATAGATTTCATCCATAGTCCAGCTTCTGGGTGAAACTTCGTCATGACTTCCAAAGGTATAGAAAGTAATGTGTTGAGAATCTGCACGGCGCTGGACCAAAGCGGGAAGTAGGTGGAGGGTTCGCAGATGCCCTACATGAACGAAGACTATCCTCGCCTCTACCTTGTGAGAGACCTTCGTCGCCTTCAGCTGCTTCAAGACTT